>Ga0256842_1000614_pt1 | contig 31294 bp, 40 predicted proteins | sample 4559240metaG_FD_185973 | JGI IMG/M metagenome (GOLD analysis project Ga0256842, IMG submission 185973) | Hydrothermal vent microbial communities from Guaymas Basin, Mexico - 4559-240 | ecosystem: Environmental > Aquatic > Marine > Hydrothermal vents | place: Mexico: Guaymas Basin | collected... | reverse complement strand
ATGATGATATAGAGCTAACCGATACAGTTACCCTTTGGGGCTCAAATATGGCTGAGATGCATCCGATTTTATGGTCAAGAATTTCAGATGCAAGATTAAAAAATCCCGACAAATACAGAATAATAAACATCTCTACATATAGAAACAGATGCTCTAATATGGCAGATATGGAATTAATTATCCGTCCTATGGGAGATTTAGCCATAATGAACTATTTGGCAAGAGAAATTATCAAAAGAAAGGCGACAAACTGGGATTTTGTAAAAAAACACACTATCTTTGCGACAGGTTTTCCTGATATTGGATATGGAATGAATAATCCAAAATCTCCTTATGTAACAGCAAAAGAAAAAGATACAGTCGAAAAGGAAGCCCATAAAGTTGTAACAAAAGAAGAATCCATAGCTTTAAGCGGCATAGGTAAATGGAAAGAAAATGATGTAATGAAGATGCAGCACAATAAAGGTAAAGGTCCATTTTTGCATTGGCAGATTACCTTTGATGAGTTTAAGAAAGCTATTGAGCCATATAATCTTGACTATGTAGCTCAAGTGGCAAAGGGCGATCCCGAAGAATCGATAGAGAGCTTTAAAATGAAGTTGAAAAAATTAGCAGATTATTATTGCGACCCAAAAAGAAAGAATGTTTCTTTCTGGACAATGGGATTTAACCAACATGTAAGAGGAAGTTGGGTAAATGAGATGATTTATATGGTTCATCTATTGCTTGGTAAACAATCTAAGCCTGGAAGTGGAGCATTTTCACTAACAGGTCAACCCAGCGCTTGCGGAACAGCAAGAGAAGTTGGAACATTTGCACATAGACTTCCGGCAGACCTGCTCGTTGCAAATCCAAAACATAGAAAAATTACAGAAAAACTTTGGAAATTGCCTGAAGGCACTCTAAATCCAAAGGTTGGATATCACTTTGTAAAAATAATGAGAGAGCTTGAAGCAGGTAAAGTTAAATGGGCTTGGGTTCAAGTAAACAATCCATGGCAGAATACAGCAAATGCAAATCACTGGATAAAGGCAGCAAGAACTATGGATAATTTTATAGTTGTTAACGATGCATATCCTGGTGTTTCAGCAAGGGTTGCGGACTTAATTTTACCGGTGGCTATGATTTATGAAAAATGGGGAGCATACGGCAACTCAGAAAGGAGAACCCAGCATTGGAGACAGCAGGTTATACCACCCGGTGAAGCTATGACCGACATTTGGACGATAGCGGAATTTTCAAAAAGATTTAAATTGAAAGAGGTATGGAAAGAGCATAAACTGCCTGACGGCACTGTGCTTCCGGATGTTCTAAATAAAGCCAAAGAGATGGGTTATTCGCCCGATGATACATTATTTGATGTTTTATTTAATAGACCTGAATATCGCAAAAACTTCCCATGGCCCGATCCAATAGCCAAAAATCCACAAACAGGCAAGATGCATCCAAATACGGAAGTTGAAGGCGATGCAAGAAATGTTGTGGGCAGCGATGGAAAAGTATTTAAGGGATACGGATTCTTTATACACAAAGCTTTGTGGGAAGAATACAGAAAATTTGGCGCAGGAAAAGGTCATGACCTTGCAGATTTTGATACATATCACAAAGTAAGAGGATTAAGATGGCCTGTCATTAATGGTAAAGAAACAAAATGGAGATTTAATGTAGAATACGATCCTTATGCAAGAAAGAATGCAAAACCGGGAGAAAAATTCGCATTCTATGGACCATTGCTTAAGACTATAAAGATAGGAAACCTACAAGGTCCAATTCCAAGCAAAGGAAAGATTCATCTTGCAAATAAGGCAAAGATATTCTTTAGACCATTCATGGTTCATCCCGAAGATCCAAAATACGATACAAAAGGGTATAACTTCTGGCTTTGTACAGGTAGAGTGCTTGAACACTGGCACACGGGAACGATGACTATGAGGGTTCCTGAATTATATAGGGCTATGCCTCAAGCGCTTTGCTATATGAACCCTAAAGATGCAAAAGAATTAGGGCTTAAACGATTTGATTTAGTCGTAATAGAGTCAAGGAGAGGCAAAGTAAAAGTTAGAATTGAAACAAAAGGAAGAAATAAGATGCCAAAAGGCACTGTATTTGTGCCGTTCTTTGATGAAAATGTGCTAATAAATAAAGTAACACTGGATGCTACATGTCCTTTGAGTAAAGAAACGGATTACAAAAAGAATGCAGTAAAAATTTACAAAGCTTGAGGTAAAAGTGGACAGAAGAAAATTTTTAGTCCAAATGGCGCAGGCATTTGGAGCTTCGATAGTAGGCGGAACAGTGCTTACAGGGTTTGTTAAAGAAAATCAAGATAAACCTTTAGCACTAAGACCGCCTGGAGCACTCAACGAGAGTGATTTCATAAAAACATGCATAAGGTGCGGCCTGTGTGTTGAAGCTTGCAAAAATAGAAAAAATCCGTATGTGGAATCCGGACAAAAGGTTATTACATTAAAACTTGGAGCCCCGGGAGATAAAGTGCCTGTAGGCACACCCTATTTTGTTGCAAGAACAGGACCGTGTTTTATGTGTGATGATATTCCTTGTATGAACGCTTGTCCAAGTGGTGCGTTGACACCGGAAAAGTGCAAAAACAGCAAAGGGGAAGTAGCAATAGATTACGCAAGAATGGGCATAGCGGTAATCGATCCCAATACCTGTATTGCATTTTGGGGATTGCAGTGTGCAGCTTGTTATAGGGCATGCCCTGAAATAGATAAGGCTATCACTATTGAGTGGAAAGAAAACAAAAGAACAGGTAAACATGCTTACAGAATACCTGTTGTTCATGGGAATTACTGCACAGGCTGTGGGATGTGCGAAAAGGCATGTGTTACAGAGAAACCGGCAATTAAAGTGTTACCAAGAGAAGTTGCTATGGGTAAAGTAAGCGATAGATATGTTAAAGGGTGGAGTAAAAAAGACCAAGAAAGGGTTAAAAAGGCTTCAACAACAACCACCACCAAAACAAAAAGAAGCGAGCTTAACCCGATTAAAAATCTCAACCGTGGAGTAAAATGGGATGAGTAACCTTATTAAGAACAATAGATATCTCATTTTAAGAAGAGTCATACAAATTGTAATTTTATTCCTATTCTTTGCTGCGAATAAATGGGGATGGAATATACTTGTAGGTAGCCTAAGTACATCAAAAATGTTTGATACTATTCCCTTAAGCGACCCATACGCAGTGATACAGATGTTTTTTGCCGGTGCAGTTATTAGCTCAGATTTGATATTGGGATTCTTGATAGTGGTAGCCTTTTATGGATTAATAGCAGGAAGGGCTTTTTGTAGCTGGGTCTGTCCGGTAAATATGATAACAGACCTTGCCGGATGGCTTAGGAGAAAACTAAAAATAGATGAATACGGAAAAAGACAACTATTGCTTCCGCACCAATTCAAATATTGGTTTGCTTTAGTTATACTTATTGTGTCTGCTATAACAGGGACAGCCGCATTTGAATATATAAATCCTGTTGGCATATTGACAAGAGGGGTAATTTTTTCTATGGGCTTTGGATGGACATGGATTGTAGCTATTTTCCTATTCGATTTGTTCGTAATGAAGAATGGCTGGTGTAGTTATGTATGCCCACTTGGAGCCACATATTCTATAATAGGTTCAAAAAGTGTCGTAAAAGTCCTACATAATAAAGATAAATGCACTGCTTGTGGCAATTGTTTTAAGGTGTGTCCAGAAGTCCATGTTTTAGAAAACGTTATCAACAAAAAAAGCGGATTTATAACTGGAATAGAATGCAGAAACTGTGGCAGGTGTATTGAAGTGTGCTACGATGAAGCTTTGAAATTTAATTTAAAAAATTTTGTAAAGGGAGTTGAAAAATGAGGAAACTATCCATAGGTGCAGTTGTTTTGGGTTTTATGTTGGCTGTAAGTCAACAAGCAGTAAATGCGACGAACAATGAGTCTGTAGATGCAAGGGGTTTAAGGAAAGCTCCATTGGCAAAAACACAAAATATACCGAAGATAAAATATAACAATACTCAGCCTGTGCCTGGCAGCGTTAAGCCATTAAAAAAATCTTTTGTAACTGCTCCACCTCAGATACCGCATTCTACAGATGGTCTTGTTCCTATCACGATAAAAAACAATGCATGTTTAAACTGCCATATGCCTCAGAATGCAAAGGCTATGAAGATAACGGCCATACCATCTGACCATCTTGAAAAGGGTAAGATAAAGGGTAGTAGATATAATTGTACGCAATGTCATGCACCGCAGGCAGATGTGAACCCTGTAGTTGAGAATAAATTTAAATCTCTAAAATGAAGTATGCAAGAAGGGATTTTTTTAAAAGACTCATAAAACCTTTTAAGAAATCCTATCTATATCCGCCTTATTATAAAGATAGGGCGGATTTTTCCTTTTGTTTAAAATGTTCTGAGAAACCGTGTGTATCGGCTTGTGAGAATGAGATAATTACAATAAATGACGGCATACCTATTCTAAAATTCAATAGTAGTGGATGTGTTTTTTGTGATGAGTGTGCTAAAGCGTGCGGTAAGGTCTTAAAGGTTGAAAACAAAAGAGAAAAAATCAATGGAGAAGTTGCAATTGATGCATCTGTCTGTTTAGCATATAATGAATCTGTCTGTTTTAGTTGCCAGGATGTATGCGAGTATGATGCAATATCGTTTGAAGGTATGTTTAATCCTATAATTAACGAAAAGTGCGTTAGCTGTGGAGAATGTATAAGCGTTTGTCCCACAAAAGCCATCGAAGTAAAACCTTGTGGAGGACTATGAATGAAAAAGGCTCTGTTTTTAGCGTTGTTTTTGGTGTTTATTTTTAATTTTACTTCTTACTCTTTTGAGTTAACACAGTATAAGGTTTTGAAATACGGTAAGTATATATCTAAGATAACATTTGATGAAGATTATCTTATTGTAGGGTTTGAAAACGGCACTGTGGATATAAGAACCTTTAAAGACAATTCCTTGATATATACGTTAAAACTGCCTAAGATTCACGATTTTACAGGTGATTTAATGGATATGCCAATCTACTCTCTTGATATATACAAAAACAAACTTCTTATCCTAACCCAAGGAGAAAATCAAAGCAGAGTTTTATTCTTTTTTAATCTCAATAATCATAAACTCAAGAAGGTTTTTGCTGCAAAGTTAACGCTTATGAAAGCAAAATTTTTGAATGAGAATAAAATTATTTTTGCAACCCTTGCGGATGAAATTGTTCTTTATGATACCAAAACAAATAGCTTTACATACAAAAAACAGATTGGAAACTATGTATTTTCTACCTTTGCTTTAAACAGAAATAAAAGTCTTATAGCTATAGGAGATGAAAGCGGTGTAGTTAAGGTTTTTGATATATCAAAAAGAAAAATAGTAGCCAAAATAGATGGAATTAACAAAGACAAAACATTGGCTCTTTCCTTTTTTGGGAATCTTATCCTTAACGCTTCGGTTGACAAAAAGATAGGCGTATATAACTATAAGACATTAACAATAAAGGCAGAGACGGACACAAAATTCCTTCCTTATGCGGCAATTTTATATAAGGATTGCGCAATATACCAAACAGACGAAGAGAATGATATAGCAGTTTACTCTTTCAATTTGGCATCAAATACGCAAATATTAAAAGGACATACCATGCCGTTGATAGGTATGGGATTGGTTAAAGATACACTTATAAGCTATTCGCCAGCAGAGATTATCCTATGGAAAATTATACAAAAAAAGGAGTAATGCCTTATGAATATTTCAAGTATCATTGTTAAAGTCAAACCGGAAGACTACGATAACGCTTTTTCAAGTTTGGAAGAAAGTGGCATTTGCGATGTTCATTTTGGAGATAAGGATAAAGGCGTTATTATAATCACAATAGAAGGCGAAAGTAGCGAAGAAGAAGTGGCAAAACTTGCCCAAATTCAAGATATGCCAATGATTTTAGATGCCCAAATGCATATGAGTTATTGTGAAGATGAGATTGAAAAGATGTCTGATTATATAGAATTCAAAAACACTGTAGATGAACTAAATAAAGATAAAAAAGCTGAAGAAATCAAATCTTCATGGGATATGATAAAGAGAAAGTAATACAGGTTTTTCTATGGTTTTTTAATTTGACCAAAAACATAAATATTGCATATCTCAATACCCGCTTTTGTTAATTGGAAAAAATCAAAAAGATTGATGTATTTAGCATAATTGTTATGATGAGATTTTAGGCTAAGAATGTTTTTTTAAAAAGTGCTATAAATATTGACAATAAGGCTTTTCTGTAATAGTATTACAAGCTGTCTTGGTAGGTGGTGATTGTATGTTTTCTGATTTAGGCGAAAAACTTAACGGCGTTTTAGACAGGCTGAAAAGCCAAGGTACGATAACCAAAGACGATTTAAAACAGGCTTTAAAAGAGGTAAAGTTTGCCCTTTTAGAAGCTGACGTAAATTATAAAGTCGTCAAGGATTTTATAAAAGAACTTCAAGAATCATTAGAAGGAAGGGAATTAGAGAAAAGTCTGACTCCCGGCCAAATTATCGTCGAAGAGGTTCATAAAAGGCTTACGGATATATTAGGAAATGAAGTATCTCAAATTGCACCTGTTGAAAAGCCGTTTATTATAATGCTTGTTGGTCTTCAGGGAAGCGGAAAGACTACAACAGCAGCAAAACTATCAAAATTCTTTAAGAAAAAAGGCAGACAGCCCATGCTTGTTGCCTGCGATGTCTATAGGCCTGCAGCTATAAAACAGCTTCAGGTTTTAGGAAACTCATTAAACGTTCCCGTTTTTAGCGAAGAAAATAAAAAGCCTGAAGAGATAGCAAAGAATGCTGTAGTTTGGGCAAATAGCAACGGAAGAGATATAATTATACTCGATACGGCAGGCAGGCTTCATATAGATACCGATTTAATGGATGAGCTTAAAAGAATAAAGGATAACGTAAAGCCTCACGAAATTCTGTTTGTTGCAGATGCTATGATTGGTCAAGAGGCTGTTAATGTTGCAAAGAGCTTTGATGAAGAAATCGGCATAACCGGTTCTATATTCACAAAACTGGACGGTGATGCAAGAGGAGGAGCAGCTCTATCAATCGTAAAGATAACACAAAAACCTATAAAATTTGCAGGAATTGGCGAAAAAATCGATGATTTTGAACCGTTCTATCCCGATAGGATTGCATCAAGAATACTTGGAATGGGCGATGTTTTAAGCTTAATAGAAAAGGTCAGGGAAGAATCAGATGAAAAGGAAGCAAAACAGTTAGAAAAGAAATTAAAAAAGCAGCAATTTACATTTGAGGATTTTTTAGACCAATTAAAAAAGATACAGAAAATGGGTTCGTTTACAAAGATACTGAAGATGGTTCCTGGGATTAATAAGATAAAAATAGATGATGAAGAAGCATTTGATAAAGAGATTAAGCATATAGAAGCTATTATTTTATCGATGACAAAAGAAGAAAGAAGAAACTATAAAATAATAAATGCAAGTAGAAAGAGACGAATAGCAAAGGGAAGCGGAACAAAGGTTAGCGATATAAACAAACTAATCAAGCAATTTATAGAAATGAATAAGATGATGAAGGGTATGAATAAGACAAAAGCTATGAATATGATGAAGAATATGGGAATAATGAAATAAGGAGGATTCAGTGGTAGCGATAAGATTAAGAAGAGGCGGAGCTAAAAAAAAGCCATTCTATAGAATAGTTGCAGTGGACTCAAGGAGAAAAAGGGATGGTAAGGTGTTGGATATATTGGGATATTATGACCCTAAATCCGAAGAAGCCATTATAAAAATAGACATTGAGAAGTATAACGCCTGGATTTCAAAGGGTGCAAAGGCGTCCGAAGCTGTTAAAAGTCTTGTTAAAAAGGTGGGATAGGCTTTAAAAATTGAATGAATATCTACATAATAACTATCTTTCCTGATATGTTTGAGAGCGTTTTTAAGGAGACTATTATAAAAAGAGCTCAAGAAAAGGGTAAGGTCAGTATTGAGACGATAGATTTAAGGAAATTTACACACGATGCGCATAGAACTACAGACGACTATCCATATGGCGGTGGTGCTGGAATGATAATGAAGCCAGAGCCGATATATGAAGCCATGGATTACATTAAATCAAAAGATGACGACATCTATACAGTGCTATTTACTCCACAGGGGAAGATATTTAATCAAAAAAAAGCCCATGAGTTAAAACACAAAAAATCTTTGGCATTTATATGCGGAAGGTATGAAGGATTTGACGAGCGGGTTAGATATTTGGCAGACGAAGAGATGTCGATAGGTAAATTTATCTTAAGCGGCGGAGAGATTGCTGCTATGGTTGTTGTGGATAGCGTTGTTAGGCTGATACCTGGAGTTTTGGGCAACGAAGAGTCTTTAAAAGAAGAAACATTTGAAAACGGCCTTATTGAATATCCTCAATACACAAGACCAAGGGTTTATAGAGGAATGGAAGTGCCCGATGTGTTGCTATCGGGCAATCATCAAAAAATAAGAGAATGGAGACAACAAAAATCAATAGAGAAAACATTGAATACAGAGGTGGAAAATGGATAAGATGAAAGCTTTTGAAGAGGACATAGTGAAGGGTTACGAAAAAGATTTACCCGAATTGTGGCCCGGAGATTTTGTTAAAGTGCATACGAAGGTTAAAGAAGGAAACAAGGAAAGAATTCAGATTTTTGCTGGAACAGTTATAAGAAGAAGGGGTGGAAAAGGTTTAAATGGCACATTTACCGTTAGAAAAGAATCTTACGGTGTGGGTGTAGAAAAGATATTTCCCTACCTTAGCTCAACAGTTGAAAAGATTGAAGTGGTTCATAGAGGAAAGGTAAGAAGGGCAAGACTCTACTACCTAAGAGACAGGAGAGGCAAAGCTGCTAAGATTAGAAAAAAAGGTTTCTAACAAAAGCAAAAACTATGGTAGGTGGGCAGAAGAGTTTGCCGCTTGTCTGCTTAAAGAAAAAGGATATTCGATACTAAAGCGTAACTTTAATTGTTCCTTTGGTGAGATAGATATCATTGCGCAAAAAGATGATTTAGTTGTTTTTGTGGAAGTAAAGGCAAGAGCGTCTAAAAGTTACGGATATCCGTCAGAATTTGTAGATAATAAAAAGCAGCGCAATGTTAAGAAGTGTGCAAGCTATTTTATGTTGCAAAGTGATTTAAACATTAACGAAGAAAATGTTAGGTTTGATGTCATAGCAATAGAAAATAGAGACTCGGTAGAATGGATTAAAAATGCCTTTTAAGGAGAAAAGATGAGTAATACGAAATTTGTAAAATTGGTAACAGGCGAAATGGTTATGGGCACGTATAATGAGCAAAATGATACATTGGAAGATGTAGCTTTGATTCAGGTTGTGCCGTCTTCTTCTGGAATACAGATTGCTATAGTTCCTTACGGATTCCCTTTTGAAGAAAAAATAAAGGGAAAGATTGGAATGGATAAGGTGATATACGAATTTGAAGATGTGCCTTCTGATATAGAAAACAAATACATTCAAGCAAAAAGCAATATAACTATTAGCTCAAATATGCCAGAAAGCAACCCATTTGGCGATGCATCGGGTGGTGATAAAGTGGTAGATTTGGAAAATCTATTCAAAAAATAATAAAGCCTCAATTCAATCGTCTAAAAATATGAAGGGGAGCTTGCTCCCCTTTGTCGTATTTTCTAATTCAGTATTTAACCATACAAGCCCATCAGCTTGGGATATGGAATAAAAATTATCGGTTTTTTGGCTTTTTGTGTTTTTTAAATAAAATTTTCCGTTCCTTTTTTCTACAAAAACCCTATTGAAGTAATCTTTACCGAGCCTTGAGTGCATATCTTCATCAAGTATGCCTTCAAGAAATTTATTTTCATAATCTTTAAAGCCTGAGAATTTTAATATAAATGGCTTTAGGTATATATAAGCAACGGTATATAAAGCAGCAGGCCAACCGGGCAAGGCAAATATGTATTTATCTTTGTATGTGGCAAAAGCTGTAGGCTTGCCGGGCTTTATCGTTGATTTATCTATGAGTATGTTTGCACCGATATTTTGTAAAGTGTCCTTTGTATAGTCTTTTGTTCCTTTGCTTACGCCTCCCGTAGTCAAAACTATATCGCATCTTTCCAAAGCATACCCAAGCCTTTCTTTAAACACATCTTTCTCATCCGGTATGTGTCCGAAATATATACAATTTGCTCCCCATTTTTTTAAAAGACCGTCAAGTATAAAGAAATTAGCATTATAAACGCTGTGTTTTGGCAGATTGCATGATGGAAAGACTACTTCATCTCCTGTTGTAATAATACCAATAATTGGTTTTTGATAAACTCTTAAAGTAACAATGCCTGCATAAGCCAAGAGTGCTCTTTTTTTTGCTGTTATATGTTCGCCATTTTTAACGAGCAATTCGCCTTTTTTCAGCTCGCTGCCTATCTTTGTAAAATTCCTTTCAGGCTCAATTTTTTCTTTTATTATTATAAAGCCATCTTTTATATCTGTTTTTTCAACTTCAACAACTGCATCTGCCATATTGGGAATAGGAAATCCCGTATTTATTCTTATGCATTTTCCGCTTTTTAATTTATTTTCTTCTTCTATGATTTCGTATTTATTACAACCTTCTTTAAAAACAATAGCATATCCGTCCATAGCGCTTCTTGTAAATGACGGTATATCGATATTTGAATAGATATTCTCAAAGCATACCCTATCCAAAGAGTCGCTGACATAAATTTCTTCACTGATGTTTTTAGTTTTCACGCTATCCAAAATGATTTTAACTGCTTTATCTGTTGTTATCATAGTGTCCTCTTTTTAGTTTTTGCCAAATGGGCAAACAGGAAATACACAAACCTTGCAAAAATGACATAGACCCCCGATAGCGTATTCAGCTATCTCTTTTTTTGTTATTTTATCTTGGGCAAGCAATCTTGGCAAGAATATATCAAATGCGCTTGCTTTGTAAAATAGAGCGCCTGCGGGAACGATACATACGGTTGTATTGTTGTAATATCCAATAGTTAGGTTGTTTGCGGGTTGGATAGGATTGCCTTCCCTTATAAATTTAACACCTATTTCTTTTAGGGCTTCTTTTGTAACATCGTCAGGGTCAACGCTTGAACCGCCTGTAGCTATTAGTAAACTTGTATTGGATAACGCGTTAAATGCGTTTTGTATAAAGCCTATATCGTCTGGAACGATTGTCGTTTTTCTTACGGTTACTCCAAAGTTTTTTAATTTGTTTGTCATCTGTGGGATGAATCTATCCTTAATAAGACCGCTGTAAACCTCGGTTCCTGTAACTATGACATTAGCGCTTTTTATTTTATAAGGTATGACTTTTAGTATCGGACTGTCTGCGATTTTTTTAGCTTTTTCAAGTATTTTTACTTTTGCATAAAGCGGTATGATTCTGAATGCTGCTACCTGCTGTCCCTTTTTAACAGGGAAGTTGTTGTGTATTGTAGGAAGAGATAATTCTTCTATGGAGTTTAATTTTATAAGCCGTTTTTTATCAATTTTAAATAAACCGTCTTTTTTTGCCTTGAATGTGATTTTGCCTTCTGCAGGTTTTTTAGAAAAGCTTATATTTTCACCCGATAGAAACGGTGCCAAAAAAAGCGCAAAGTCATCTTCGTGTACATCACTTTTTGAAGGAATTATTTTATAGATATAATTTTTTCCTATTGCTTTGAGTTTTGGTATGTCTTCTTTTGTAATTATGTGTCCCTTTTTAAAGAATACGCCCTTAAAGTTGTTGTCTACATCAATTTTAGTAAAATCATGTGGTATAGATTCGCCAATAGCTTCTTCTATAGGAATTTTAACTTTTTTCATTTTACAGTATTTGGCTTAAAAACTGCCTTAATCTTTCACTTTTTGCACTAGTAAATATGGTATCAGGCGTTCCTGTTTCTACAATTTTGCCGTAATCCATAAAGACAATTCTATCAGAGACTTCCTTAGCAAAACCCATTTCATGTGTTACTACAACCATTGTCATACCTTCTTTTGCAAGACTTTTCATAACGTCAAGAACTTCACCCACCATTTCAGGGTCGAGTGCGCTTGTAGCTTCATCAAAAAGCATAATTTTAGGTTTCATTGCAAGTGCTCTTGCTATAGCAACCCTTTGCTGCTGTCCGCCGGATAGTTGTGTCGGATAAACATCACTTTTGTCTGCTATTCCAACCTTGGTAAGCAAACTCATCGCTATATCTTCAGCTTCTTTTTTGTTTCTTTTTTTTACTATGATTTGCGCAAGGGTAACATTGTCCAATACTGTCAGATGTGGAAAAAGATTAAAATGCTGAAAAACCATGCCGATTTCAGAGCGTATTGTTGTCAGTTTTGTTTTTGGATTTGTTACATCTACGCCGTCTACAATAATTTGCCCTTTATCCACAATCTCAAGTTGATTGATTGTTCTAAGTAGAGTGCTTTTTCCGCTTCCCGATGCTCCTATTACTACTACTACTTCGCCTTTATCTATTTCTAAATTTATATCTTTTAACGCTTCAATGCCATTTGGATATGTTTTGTATACATTTTTTATCTCTATTATACTATTCACCTTTAGCCATTCTCCTTTCAAGGTATTGCGTGAATAATGATAGTGTGTATGTCAGAATAAGGTACATGGCAGCAACGGTAAACCATATCTCAAATGGGCTAAAGGTTGATGTGATTATTTCTCTACCTGCTTTTGTTAAGTCCGTTATAGATATAACAGAAACAAGAGAAGAGTCCTTAATTAGAGATATGAATTGACCTGCCGTTGCGGGTAGTGTTCTTTTTATTGCCTGAGGCATTATTATATATCTCATAAGTTGATAGTAATTCATACCCAGCGATATTGCGGCTTCCCGTTGTCCTTTGTCTATAGATTGAATGCCAGCCCTTATTATTTCTGCAATATACGCACCTTCAAATACAGCTAAAGCGCCAACGCCAGCAACAAGCCTGTCAAGATGGAATACGGTACCTATAAAGAAATAAAATATGAATATTTGAACCAAAAGAGGCGTGCCTCTAATGAGTTCAATGTAAGTTATTGCAAGGTTTTTTAAAAGAGGGTTGGATGATATCCTCATAAGTCCCGTAATCAATCCTATAATAATGGCAGCGATTATAGCCAAAAATGATATTTTTAAGGTCATATATAATCCGACAAGTAAGGGTCCGCTTTTATAGCTTTCATTATATCCAATCTCATCGGTTGTATCTACAACATCTCCCTTTTTAACTTCGGGATGTTCTACCTTAATTGTTTTTATTTTTCCGTCGAGTGTTTTTATGTAAACTGTTTTATTTTTGTAATCTTCGACTATGCCTTTAACGGGTGATTCAATGTCTTCGTGAGCCTTATAAACAATAAAAGATGGAACGTTTTTCCATCTCCATATATAATTAACCTTTGAGCTTGAGATGTATATAAAATAACCTATACCGACAACGACAAGAACGTATGCTATATTCCATAATATTTGCTTTTTCTTATTATTCACCGTTTTTTTGTCCTTTTTTGGTTTATTTGTTGTAAGGATTCATAAAAAAGGCGGAAAAAAGTAGCTTTTTCCGCCTTTTGAGTTAAGGGATTATTGGACATCCTTAAGCCAACTATTGCTTAAGAACCATTTTTTGTAAATCTTATCGTAGGTTCCGTCATGCTTGATTTGTCTTAGGAAATTGTTTAGCCAGTTAAGAAAATCAGGATCACCCTTCTTTATTCCCCATGCAAGCGGTTCATAGGTAAATGGTTTATCCAAGAATACCAATTTGCCCATACCTTTCTTTGCATAAAATACTGCATTGTAGGGTTTGTCATAAACAAATGCATCGGCTTTGCCATTTACAACTTCCATTGCTGCTTCAGGCTCTGTTTCGTAAGTTTTTAATTTTGCTTTTGGCATATACTTCTTTGTAGCAAATTCACCTGTAACGCCGAGCTTTGTTGCTATGGTATATTTTGGATTGTTTAAATCTTTATAGCTTTTAACCTTATCAGCCAAAGATTTTCTTATTAGTATTGTTTGACCTACTACTATATAAGGGTCGGCAAAGTTGATTTTTAGGTTTCTTGACTGAGTAATTGTCATTCCACTCATAATTATATCGAACTTATCCGTCATTAAAGCAGGTATTATTCCATCCCAAGCTGTATTGACAAGCTTTAACTTAACGCCCATAGCCTTTGCCATCGCTTTTGCCATATCAACGTCAAAACCTATGATTTTTCCCGTTTTGCTTCTCATCTCAAATGGCATATAGCCAGCTTCCAATCCAACCCTTAAAACCCCTCTTTTGAGTATTTGGTTTAGTGTGGACTTTTTCCATAAATCCATATCGGCTGAAAACGATGCCGTGGCAAGGAGCATAAAACCAAGTACTAAAGCAACCAATCTCTTCATACAAAACCTCCTAATTTTATTAATAGTATTTGCCTTCTGTTAATATTTCGCTAATCATCATTTGAGTTCCACATTTTGGACATTTGGGAATCTTTTCTTTCGGTGCGTATATGATTTTTTTATAACCGCATTTAGGGCATACAACCTCAAGCGTCATAATCTCTTCTTTTTCTTCTTTTCTCTTTTCCATAAGCTACCCCCTACAACAAATTTATTTTAAAGAAAAAGAAATGTAAATTCAATAAAAATCTTTAAATTTTCTAAATTAAGAACTAATTATTAACCATTTATACATCTGTTGTATTTATGCATCCATTGGTATGTATTTTTGTAACTATCTATGTAATTATTCCAAAAATTCTCTTGACTAAATAGTATATAAAAATAAAATGCCGTATAATATTGGAAGGAGGTATAAGAATGGAGAAAGCAGGAAAGCTTAATAAGTACATCTTTACGGTGGTTGTGCTATACGTATCTTGGATACTGCTTACAGCAACCACACGTGCGGATGAGCTTATTGTCGGTCTCATTGTTTCTCTGTTGGTCGCTATTGGAAGTTTTGATTATTTATCAGAACACGGTCTTAGTCATTTAACTCCAAAACGTGTTCTGTATTTGATAATCTATGCTCCATACTACCTATGGCAGGTTATTCTTGCAAACTTTGATGTGGCGTATAGAGTACTTGCTCCAAGCATGCCCATAAAGCCTGGAATCGTAAAGGTAAAAACAAACCTTAAAACCGATTCAGGCAAATTAGCTTTGGCAAACTCTATAACAATGACCCCTGGTACTCTTACTATGGATGTAAAGGATGATACTTTGTTGGTTCATTGGATTTATGTTAAGGATGAAACGGTTGAGGGAGCAACCAAGGAGATAGGAACACCTTTTGAGAAGTATTTAAAGGAGATTTTCGGATGAGTATATTAGACTGGATCTATCTTGCAATTGTATCTATCGGTGCAATCTTGGCTGTCTTTAGAATGTTTAAAGGTCCTGATGTTACGGACAGGGTTGTCGGACTTGATGTGCTGACTACTATAACCGTTGCTCTATTTGTATTTTTTGCAATGGTTTTTGACCGTTATATCTATATAGACGTTGCGCTTGTTTATGGACTTCTCGCATTTGTTGGAGTTCTTGTGATTGCAAGGTTTATTGAGAGGGGGTTCTAAAATGAGGCTTATCTTAGGGTATTTTCTACTCTACTTTGGTGCGATTTTTTTATTTCTTGGAGCTTTTGGACTTATCAGGTTGCCTGACCTTTATACAAGAATGCAAGCATCCACAAAATCTACAACTCTTGGAGCATTTGCGTCTGTGTTAGGTGTGGGTGTTATACATCCTGATTGGTTTGTTAAGTGTCTTGTAGTCGCTCTTTTTATACTTTTGACGGCGCCTGTTGGTTCCAGTGCCCTTATGCGTGCTGCCTATAAAACCGGCGTACCTATGACAGACAGCACTACTATCGATGAGGGTAAGGAGTTTTTTGGTGAAGAACAAGAGGGGGAAGCAAAATGATATATATATCTTGGATATTGATAATATTAATGCTTATTCTTGCCGTTGTCTCCATACAGCTAAAAAACCTTATAGCTGCTGTTGTAGCTATGGGCGCTACAAGTTTGATTATTTCCTTGTTGTTTTTATTGCTTCAAGCTCCTGATGTTGCTATGGCAGAAGCGAGTATTGGGGCTGCTTTGACCATGATAATCTACATTATAGGCGTAAGAGAAACGGAAAGGAGCGAGAAATGATTAGAAAAATAGTATATTCAATTTTTCTTGCTACTATTGTCCTTGCATTAGTTATGTTTTTTGCGGCTTATCCTTTTGGAAAAAATAAAATGACGGTGGGTGAATATTATTTAAATAATGGTGTTGCTCAAACGGGTGCATCAAACATAGTTACATCCGTAGTCGTTGATTACAGAGGATTTGATACGCTTGGTGAGGTTTCTGTTTTGTTTGGTGCTGCCGCAGGCGTAGCAATACTGTTTTTTGTTCTTGCAGAAAATAGAAGAGAGAGAAAGAATATTACATCTCCAAATTTTGTAGTGAAGGTTGGCTCTCGTATAATTTTCCCGTTCATTTTACTATTTGGTACTTATATATTTATTCACGGCCACTTAACACCTGGTGGTGGATTTCAGGGTGGTTCGATTATAGCATCTGGTTTTCTTCTATTGTATCTTGCATATCCAGGAACACGTGTTAGCAGGAAAAAATTGTCCGCAGTTGAAGGTTTGGCAGGTTTAACATTTGTTCTTTTAGGATTGTATGGATTGATGCTACCGGAGTCTTCTTTCTTGTTTAACTTTTTACCTAAAGGTCAACTAAACGCTTTGTTAAGCGCCGGTATTCTACCGATTATATATATAGCCATAGGATTTAAGGTTGCTGCGGAATTCGCCGGAATAGTTGACGATATGATGTGCGAAGTGATTTGCCGCGGAGGTGAAAAATGATTTATTACCTTGGCTCTTTTCTTCTTATTGCAATAGGGCTTTACGCTATAATAATCAAGAAAAATCTTATTAAAATTTTAATAGGATTAAACCTTGCAGCTTCAGGTGTAAATCTTTTAATTGTTAGTATAGGTTATATAAAAAACGGAACTGCTCCGATATTTTCTAAAATTGGTATAAATCCTAGCGCTATGGTTGACCCGATACCGCAAGCCCTTACACTTACGGCAATTGTTATTGATGCTTCGGAGCTTGCTTTGGCTGTAGCATTTGTTGTGCTTCTTTATAGACATTACGGAACTCTTGACATTAAGAAGATAAGGAGTTTGAAATGGTAAATTTAGCTAACCCAATATTACTTATAGCAATCCCTTTGCTTTTTGTTTTTCTCATAGCTTTTTCTTCAGCATTCTCAAAAAGCATTGCAAAGTATCTTCCAATCTTTGCATTTGGCTTGAATGTTGTTATTGCTATAATGATTATACCGGATGTTTTAAAAAACGGCCTTGTAATAGCTACAACAGCTGGTTTTAAGCCGCCAATAGCTATAGATATGGTTGTTGATAGGCTCTCGTTATTTTTGGCTATCATTGCATCTTTATTAGGATTTGTTGTTTCTATATATAATGTATTCTATATAGACGAAGAGCCCGAAGAAAAATTTTATGCGCTTTTTACGCTTCTTGTAGCGGGTGTTATTTGGATGATAATAACGGGCGATTTATTTAACCTATTTGTTGCATTTGAGGTAACATCTATTGCTGCCTTTGGTCTTGTAGGTTTTCATAGAGATAAAGGTGCAGTAGAAGCAGGTTTTAAATATCTTGTTATGGGCTCAATAGGTGGTTCATTCTTGCTGGTTGGCGTTATTATGCTATATGCGGCTACAGGAACTTTGAATATAGTAGATATAGCGCAAAAGAGCGCAGAGCTTACATTTCAACAGAAATTTTTGGCTTATGCTTTGATATTTACGGGACTTGGTATAGAAGGTGCTTTATTCCCTCTCAATGCTTGGCTTCCTGATGCTCACCCAGCAGCACCATCATCTGTTTCTTCGATTCTTTCTGGTATTATGACTACTGCTGCAATATACGCTATCTTTAGAATCACAAATACAATATTTGATTACAATCAGATATATTTCTTCTTAATGTTCTTTGCTTTGTTGACCTTGATTTTTGGTGAAGTTGCAGCTTTCTTTCAGAAAGATATTAAAAGAATGCTTGCATATTCCACAATAGGCCAAACTGGATTGTTCTTTTTTGCCTTTACTCTACATAGCACAAACGGCTTGCAGGGTGCTTTTATGCAGATAATCAACCACTCCTTATCAAAATCTATGCTCTTCTTGATTGTTGGCGGAATGATTATGCAGGTTGGTTCGAGAAATATAGATGATTTTGCAGGCGTGGGAAGAAAGATGAAGGTTTCTGCGTTTTTCCTTGCTGTGGGTATGTTTTCTTTGATGGGGTTACCTCCTTTCTTTGGATTCTGGAGTAAGTTAAAAATAATATTTGCAGCTCTTCAGCAGACAAATATATTAATGGTTGCTTCGGTTGTTATTATTCTTCTTATGTCGGTAGTGGAAGGAGCTTATTTCTTTAAATTGCTTCAGGCGATGTTCTTCGGCAAGCCAAAACAGGATAGAGAAATCAAGGAAGCTTCTTTAGGAATGCTTACCGCTGTTGTTGTTCTTGGCTTGATTTTATTGTTTGTCAGCTTCTATCCTACTCCAATTATAGATTTTACTCATCAGGCTGCAAGCGACCTCATGAATAAAAATTATATTAACCTTGCTCTAAAATTAGGAGGTCTATAATGAATATGTCTCTTGAACTTTTGCTTGCAACACCATTTATAGGTGGATTGCTAACATATATAGGCGGCAAGGTTCATAGATGGGTAAGAAATATCTTTGCCGTTCTCTTTTCCTTGCTAACGCTTGGAGAGATGTCTCTATTTTATAATACAACATTTAAAGGCGATGTATGGGGTTCGTTGTTCGGTTCTAAATTAATATTGCAGACCAATCCCATAACATGGTTATTTTTGTTAATAGTTACGAGCATTTCTCTTTTAGTTATAGTGTTTTCCGTAGACGATATGAAACATGAAGAAGACCATATTGTATTGGATTCCTATTATATGCAGCTTTTGTTTGTTGAAGGTGCGATGATAGGTATAGTTCTTGCCGGTGATTTGATAACATTCTTTATGTTCTGGGAAATAATGAGTTGGACATCATATTTTCTAATAGTTCACGGTGGAAAAAAATCTATGGACGCCGGATACAAGTATATCATTATGAGTATCATCGGAGCATACGCAATGTTTGTTGCTATTGCTATGATATACTCAAAAGCTCATAGCTTGGTATATCCGGATGTTGCATTAGTTCTTTCGCAATCATCTCCTACATTTACTATTTGGATAATTATTCTCCTTGGAGTGGGATTCTTCGTAAAAGCCGCTGTTATGCCATTGCATACATGGCTTCCTGATGCTCACTCTGAAGCACCGTCTCCTGTTTCTCCTTTGCTTTCAGGTGTTCTAATAAAAATGGGAGCATACGGATTGTTTATAATTTTCTACGGACTAATGTCAGCAAATCTTGCCAAGAACATAATGCCGTCAATTTTTTCTACGCCTGTATTGCTGTATATAGTTCAATGGCTTGCAGCCTTGTCGATAGTTCTTGCAACATTCCTTGCTATTATGCAGGAAGACGCCAAAAGATTGCTTGCATATTCTTCTATTTCTCAAATAGGTTATGTTGTTTTAGGTCTTGCAACAGGAACATCCTTGGGCGTTGCGGGCGGACTATTTCACGCATTAAACCATGCAATATTTAAAAGTCTTCTCTTTCTTGCGGTTGGCGCCGTTATATATAGAACGGGCACAAGAAATTTAAGCGACCTTGGCGGTTTAGTTAAAAAAATGCCATTTACTTTTGTAGCTTTAGTGGTAGGTATTATAGCCTTAGCAGGTGTTCCACCTTTGAATGGTTTTGTATCTAAATGGATGATTTATGAAGCTTTATTGCAGAAAAAAGAGGTATTTTTACTAATTATGGCATTTGTTGGAAGTACAGGCGCATTTTTATATGTGTATAGATTAGTACACTCTATATTTTTGGGACAGTTGTCTCAAAAACATGAAAATGTTAAAGATGTTCCTATACTTATGCAGATACCAATGTGGGTTTTGGTTATAGCTACGGTGATTTACGGAATATTCCCTGGTCTTGCAATGGACGTTATAGTTAAGGGAATGAAAATGTTTGGATTTGCTCCTATTGCCTATAACTTATACGGTTTCCCGCAGGGAAGCACGATGGGTGCTTTGAAGGTTATTAATATAGCTTCTGTTTTGATGATTTCTTTTGTAGTTGCCTGGATTTTCTTCTTGCTATTCTCAAAATCAAGAAAGGTGTCTCAGTACGACAACTATGCAGCCGGTCAGGTTGTTACTCCCGAATTAAAGTATAATTACAGCTTCGGTTTTTATATGTCTTTCGGAAGGGTTATTAAACCTATATTCAAGATTAGTATAGAAAGAATATATAACTACTGGGTAGATGCGGCTAAAATTTTTGGTGATTACTATATGAGAAGGGTTTATACCGGTAACCTGGAAACATACAATTCATACATAGTCATTGTCGTAACTATTGCCGCTGCTGCAGTATTATTGGGAGGCAAAATATGGTAAAAATGATTCTTATTGCAATAGGTGCTCCTTTAGTTGCTTTTGCTATAGGTCTTTCTTTTATGATGATAAAAAGAAAGATTGTTGCAAGGATACAAAGAAGATACGGTCCAACTATCATACAGCCTATATACGATGTTTTAAAACTGTTGGTTAAAGAAGATAATATTTCACACGGTGTTATATTTAGTTTGGGTCCTATAATAGCTATTGCCGGTTCAATTTTAGCGGTATTTTTCATACCTATGGCAGGGTTTAGTATGCTAACAGGTTCAGGCGACTTGATAGCATTGCTATACATTATGGCTATAGGTTCGCTCGGTATGGCTTTGGGTGCTGGAGACTCGGCAAACCCTAACGCAAGTATAGGTATATCCAGAGCTTTGACTCTTATGTTCGGATACGATTTGCCACTCGTAATTATAGTAATATCCGTTGCGCTTCAATACCACACAACAAATCTATCGGATATTGTAGCGGCCCAAGCAAATGGAAATTGGACATTATGGACATTGCCACTATCGGCAATAGTGGGTTTTGTGGTTACATACGGTGCGTTGGGTGAACATCCGTTTGATATAGTAACGGCGCCTCACGAAGTAGCAACAGGACCTATGGTGGAGTATGGCGGAAAACATCTTGGCTTTTTAATGATAAGTCATGCATTTCATATCTATATAGAAATAGCCCTATTTGTTGATTTGTTTTTGGGTGGAGCATCAAATATATTAATCTTTTATCTGAAAATGTTTGCTGTATTCTTTATAATGATTATGTTTGATGAGGTTCTACCAAGGTTTAAAATTGATGATGCAGTGCGTTTTTATTGGAAATGGCCTACTGTCGTTGCACTCATAAGTCTTATCATAGTGTTGGTAAAATAGGAGGAATATGTTATGGAAAGAATGACAGAAGAGCAAGTCAAAACTATAGCAAATATGCTGAGAAAACGTTCTCTTTGGATGATACATTACTGCACGGGATGTGGTGCTATGGAACTTCCTCCTACAATGACCTCCCGTTATGATATGGAGCGATTCGGTCTTGCACCATACGTTACATCAAGGCAAGCCGATATATTACTTATCACAGGTTATTTGAACGTTAAAACCTTAAGAAGGGTAATAACGGTTTATGAACAGATGCTTGACCCTAAATATGTAATAGGTTTTGGTTCTTGTGCTTTAAACGGTGGAGTTTATTGGGATTCTTATGCAGTTATAAAACAGCTTGATAGGTATATACCCGCGGACTTATACATAGCTGGTTGTATGCCAAGGCCTGAAGCTATTATATCAGCATTTAGACATTTGATGGAGTTAATAGATAGTGGAAAAGCTGACGGCTACAAACGCTACAAGAGAAATCTTGCCTATTATAAGGAAAATCAAAGGAAGGTGTTAGGATGATGGGCGTAGTGGATAAAATTAAAGAGTTAGACGGCGCAAAAATTACCATCCAAAGAGAAAATAGAATCTTTGTAGATGTTGATAAAGATAGAGTCATAGGTACTCTCTATAGCCTAAAATTAATGGGTTTTCATCAGCTTTCCGTACAAAACGTTGTGGATAGGATAAAAGACGGTAAATTTGAAATATTTTATGTTCTATATAGTCATGAATATAAAATTAATGTCATAGTACGCACGTGGGTTGATAGGGATAATCCTGTAATTGAAACAGCGGATAAGATATATCCGTCTGCACATACGTGGGAAAGAGAAATTTCTGAAATGTTCGGAATAAAGGTTGAAGGTAATGAAGATTGTGGCAAACCATTCATTCTTGAAAACTGGAAAGATATACCTCCGATGAGAAAGGACTTTGATAGCGTAAAATATTCCAGTGAACATTTCGTATTTAGGCATTCGGAGGGTGAAAATGAATAAAAGCTATGAACTTTTTATAGGTCCTAACCACCCGGGAATTCCCGGAAACTTTTCGCTTAAGATTGAACTTGAAGGAGATACAGTAGTATCTGCTAAGGGAGATCCTGGGTATTTGCACAGAGCTTTTGAAAAGGCAATGGAAGGAAGATATTACATACAGAATTTGGCATTAATTCCAAGAATTTGTGTTCCTGAACCTGATATTAACGAAGCGGCTTACGCTATGGCTGTTGAAGATTTGATGGGTGTTGAAATACCTGAAAGGGCAAAGTATATAAGAACCATAGTTCTTGAGCTTGCAAGGGTGGCAAACTATACAATGTGGCTTGGTGGTTTGGCAGGAACCCTTGGTCTTTATACTCTTGCTCAGTGGAGTATCGGTGATAGGGATTATGCTTTAGACCTATTCTCTGATATATGTGGAGCAAGGGTATATCATATGTATATATGGCCAGGCGGAGTAAGAAGAGATTTAACGCCAGGCTGGGAAGATAGTGTTTTGAGTTATATTAGGTATTTAAAAAATAGGTTAATAGATTATGATAATATCTTTTTAAAAAATGTAATGTTTAAGTATAGAACTAAAGGCATTGCTGTCGTAACAAAAGAACAAGCCATAGAGTGGGGAGCCACAGGTCCTATTCTAAAGGCAGCAGGCGTTGCTCAGGATGTTAGAAAAGATGACCCCTATGCTGCCTACGAATACCTTGATTTTGAAATTCCAACACTCACTGATGGTGATTCTTGGTCAAGAGCAATGATAAGAAGATGGGAGCTTGAAAACAGTTTGAATATGATTGAGCAGGCGATTAAAAAGATGCCTAAAAAAGGTCCTGTTTGCGCTAAAATGCCAAACCCTTTAAAGGGTTATGTGCCTGAAGGAGAAACCTATGCTAAGGTTGAATCAGCAAGAGGAGAGCACGGATTCTATATGGTTTCAGACGGTACGGGTAAACCGTATAGGGTTGCGGTAAGAGGAGCGTCACATACCCATATGTTTACTATAGCTGAAAAGGTTTTGGTTGGGCAAAGGCTTGCAGATGTTTCTCATACTTTAGTAAGTTTAGACATATGTCCTCCAGAGATTGATAGGTAAGGGGTGGTGTTATGAATATAAAAGAATATGAAAAAGGTAGTTTTTTAAAACCTCTTGCATCTGTGAAATATCTGTTTAAGAAACCTCATACTGTAAGATATCCACAGGAAGAGAAGCCTGTTGCAGATAGATACAGGGGTTTGCACATAAATGATTTGGATAAATGTATAGGCTGTGGAAACTGTAGGGATATATGTCCCTGTGCTGCAATCAGCATGGAAGATCCTTCAAATGTAAGACCTATAGATATTAATAAAAAGGGAGCAAATCCCGTAAGACCTAAGGTAGATTACGGTAGATGCTCATTCTGTGCTTTATGCGTCGAGATGTGTCCTACAGGTTCTCTTAAGATGTCAAAAGACCTAATCTACACATCACCCGATGCTGATGCTTTCGCTTGGATTCCTCGCGAAGAGCAGGGAAGGGAGCCGGGTTTTGTCCAGGATAATGAAATTACTCCTTTGATGCTTGAAGCTGAAGAAATGGAAGAGCTTGAGCCCGATGTAAGAAAAAAATCGTTTGAAGAAATGATTCTTGGGTTTAGTGAAGAGCAGGCAAGAAGAGAAGCTATGCGCTGCTTGGGTTGTGGTATATGTATGCAAGGTTGCCCAGCACATATGAAAATACCTGAGTACATACAGGCTATATTTGACGGCGACAACGAAAAGTCTGTTAAATATATGCTTGAAGATAATGTGCTTCCCGGTATATGCGGAAGAATTTGTACTCATAGATGTCAAGATGACTGCGTTTATCAGTACAGGGGCGATCCAATACATATTATGTGGCTAAAGAGATTTGCTACAGACCAATTAGAAGACTATAAGAGTGTAAATATAGAAAAGATGCCGAGCACGGGCAAAAGGGTTGCTGTTATAGGTGGTGGACCAAGTGGATTGTCTGCAGCATACCACCTAACCACAATGGGGCATTCTGTTACGATTTATGAACAAAGAAGTAGAGCAGGCGGTGCTTTGGCTACGGGTATTCCACTATATAGACTTCCTATCTATGAGCTTGATAAAGAGATTGGCAATATAGAGTCTATGGGTGTAGAGATTAAGTTAAACACAAAAATAGGAGAAGATGTTAAATTTGAAGATTTGCTAAATGAGTATGATGCGGTATACTTAGCTATAGGACTCTCCTACGGACGTTCTATTAATCTTAAGGGCGAAGAACACCCCAACGTTGTTCAGGCTATAGATTTCTTGAGACAGGTAAAGATTGAAGGCAGAAGGGATATTACGAAACATGTTATTGTTATAGGTGGTGGTAACGTTGCTATGGACGTTGCAAGAACTGTAGCAAGGTTGCAAGAGATAAATTACGGAAGCAAAGATACTACAGTAGAAACGGTTAGTCTCGAGGATTGGGATATTATGCCTGCATCTCAAGAAGAGATAGATGGAGCGCTTGAAGAGGGTGTTATATTTAATCCTGCTTGGGGTCCAAATCAGGTTATTCTTGATGAAAATGGCAATATAAAAGGATTAGAGGTTAAAAAGGTAAAACATGTATTTGATGAAAATCACAGGTTTAATCCCGCGTTCTATGAAGACCAGAAGAAAATAATATACGGTGATTACATCGTAGAGTCTGTTGGTCAGATGTACAATTTCTCATTTATTCCTGAAGAGATGCTGAATAAGTTGGAGTTTACACCAAGAAGAAAGGTTTGGGTAGATGAGTACGGAGAAACCTCTATTCCTGGAGTCTTCGCAGGTGGAGATATAGTAGAAACATCAAGAGGAGATGCAATATCTGCTATAGCAAACGGTCATAGAGCAGCCATAGGTATAGACAGATATCTGCATGGAAAAAAGTAGGAGGGGCTAATGGAATTAAAAGATAAAATATATTTTGAGGAGCCAATAAGAGACCGCTTCTATAACGGATATTCAGAATATGAGACTGTTATACTTCAATATGACGGAAAAACAGACTGGATAACGATGAGAAACCTATTCAAATTGGTTAAACCGGCAGAAAGGCTTGTTGCAAAAGAAGAGGATATTTGGCTTAAGAATATATCTGAAGAAATGCTTGTATTGGGGAGAAACGGATTTGAAAGAATCCATGAAATAATCAGAAGGGTAGTGTATGAGCCTCTCCTAACAATAGAGACACAAACAAAGAAAACAACTGTAAGCGCAAGCCATCAAATTCCTATTAAAAGGGATGCAGAAGAGCTTCTTTTAAGGGCTAACGAGTTAAAAGAAGGAGACATAGTCTGCGTTATAGAAAACGATGGTAGCACAAGGGATGAATCCATAAAAGCAATATACGAAGATAAGAAAGAGTATTTATCGGTTTATGGTATGATTACAGAATCGGGCGGCGCAGCTATAAGCGGAATTTTTCAAAAGAGTTACTAAAAACCATAAAAAGTATATTAAAGCCCTCGCAGCAATGTTGCGGGGGCTTTTTTGTAAGGAAATGTGATGATAAAAACATTGATAGTTGGAATCTTGCAGGAAAACTGTTATCTTGTATGGGATGAAAATACAAAAGAGACGGCTGTAATAGACCCGGGTGATGATGGTGAATTAATTGCACAAACCATAGAAGAACAGCAGTTAAAGCCAAAATTAATTATTAATACTCATTACCACTTTGATCATACAGGTGCAAATGGATATATAAAAGACAGATATAATATACCCATTGCAATAGGTAAAAATGATGCTGCATTATTGGAAAGCTCTTATCTTGACGCTATAAATCTTATGATAAATTCTACTCCTTCTCCAAAAGCCGATATATTGCTTAGTGATGGAAATGTTATAGATGTTGGCAATTACAAATTCGAAGTAATAGAAACGCCAGGTCATACTCAAGGTTCTATATGTCTTTACTTACGTTCTGAATCGTTATTGTTTAGTGGCGATACTCTCTTTTTTGAGTCTGTAGGAAGGTGGGATTTAAAGGGCGGCGATAAATTTACATTATTTAAAAGCTTAGATAAAATTTTTAGATTACCACAAGAAACTAAAGTATTTCCAGGCCATGGACAGCCGACAACAATAGCGCATGAATTATTAGAAAATCCATACAAGAAAGGCGTGCTTTAGATAAAACACGCCTTAAAAATAATTATTCCTCTACTTTAATAGATTCTGTTGGACAAGCTTCAGCTGTTTCCTTAATCTCTTCTAAAGAAGCTCCTTCAGGATTTGTAACCACTGCTTTTCCATCTTCCATAGCAAATACATCTGGTAAAGCGTCAACGCAAGCTTCACATCCAATGCATGAATCATCAACCCAAACTTTAGCCATTGATACACCTCCATAAATTCTTTTCAACTACTGCTACGTGTGTTTTTATTAAATTTTCATTTTTGTGTCAAGGAAATAGTTTTGTCTACTTAAGAAGCTCTTCAATTTTTTCTTTAAGTTGAGTTAAGTCTGGAGATTTAACAATATAAGCATCAGCCACCCAAGTATAAAAATCCTGTTTATAATGAGAGTATGCTGTCGACATTATAACCGGCGTATTAGGAGAAATTTCCTTTATTTTACCAAGCACATCCAAACCACTCATTCCAGGCATTGCTATATCTAAAACAACTAAATCGGGCTTTTCTTTTTGAAACTTTTCCAATGCCTCTTCTCCATTTTCGCATTCTATAACCGTATAGCCTTCATCTTCAAACTCTTCCTTATAAAGAAGTCTTATTGCTTCCTCATCATCAACTACCATAATTTTTTTGCTCATATTGACCCTCCGTTATTTATTTTAGGTATGGGTAATTTTATAGTGCATTCCAATCCATTTGGGATATTCTTAAAATCTATAGTGCCATTGTGTTCCTTGATTATCTGGCTTACTATAGATAGCCCTAAGCCTGTTCCGTATGATTTGGTAGTAAAGAATGGTTTTGTTATTTCACTCAATTTGCTTTCGCTTACTCCACCGGAATTATCCCTTATTTTTATAACAATATAGTCATCTTCTTTTTTGGCGATAACTCTAATAGTCCCTTCTTTATCACCTTTAAAAGCCTCCATTGAGTTTTTAAATAGATTTACAAATACCTGTTCTATCTGTTCTTTATCGGCATAAATTTTTGATGCATTTTTGTCTATACATACGGAAAAAACAAATTTTGGATTAATAGTTGCCGTCATTTCAATTACTTTGTCTATCAATTCTGGCAAATCTAACAATTCTTTTTTTGTGAAGGATGAGCTTTTTGAATATTTATTAATATCCAAGGCAAATCTGTAAAGTTTATTTAGCTCTGTATCTATTATATCTGCATATTTTTTTGACTTGTCAGAATTGTCGATATGCTTGCTTAACTTGTCAAATAATCCTATCGTTCCAACAAGGGTATTTTTTATTTCATGGGCTATTGTGGATGCTGTTTTGCCAATTTCGTAAAGCCTTTGCTTTTGCATTATATCTTCTTTGTTGATTTCAATAAACTCCTCAAGCCTTGAAACCTCTTTGGAATTGATAAGATTGTCTATAGCCAAACTTAAAAGTGAAATAAAAGAGACAAATATCGGATTGTTGAAGTTCTTGTCAGAAGGAGAAAGAAGCATAAAACCTACTGTAGAGTTCCTCGCTGTTAATGGAATATATGTTGTTTCTGTGATGCCTATATTTTTTAAGATATTAATTACATGCCTATTTTTCAAATCATTTATGTTTATGTTTTTAATTTTCTTTTCTATAAAAGGGTTAATGATAGACCTTGATATATCGTTACACGGTAAGTTCATCTCTCTTATAGTTCGATTAAATTCTGTTTCATACAGACTATCTATAGACATATTTAAAAGATATTGTGAAAGTTCTCCTAATGAAGGATTATTTTTCCATATTTTTTCTATAAAATCCGTTTTTTCTTTGATTAATCCGATTTTAGGGTCAAAACACTGTTTCCTTTTGCTATATTTAAAAAGAACTATCTTTTCTAAATCAAAGACATACATCAATAAAGGCAAAGATGAAAAATACAGATGTCTTAAATCAGTTTCTTGTTGTAGTAATAGTGCAAATTCGTATAGTAATTTTTCAACATCACTACGATTCTTCATAAATCTCCGTACCAATACCTGATTGGGTAAATATTTCTTCAAGCAAGGAGTGCATTTTTTTTCCGTTTATTATATGCACTTTTTTTACACCATTTACTATTGCTTCTTTGCTTGAGATGATTTTTGGTATCATACCACCCGATATTGTGCCATTATCGATTAGTTCGTCTACTTTATTTATTGGAATAGACGATGTAAGATTTCCATTTTTATCCAAAACGCCATCTGAGTCAGTTAAAAAAATCAATTTTTCCGCCTTTAGGCTTATAGCTATGGAGCTTGCAACACTGTCAGCATTAATATTATAGCGTCTACCTTCATCGTCAACACCTATAGGTGCTACAACCGGTATATATCCTGCTTCAGAAAGGTGTTTAAGTATTGAAGGATTAATTTTTTCAACATCACCCACCAAACCTAAATCAACATCTTCCATAAGTTTCTTTTTGGCTTCAACAATTGAAGCATCAACACCGCTAATGCCTACGGCTTTTGCGCCGTTTTTATTTATTTTTAAAACAATTTCTTTATTTATTTTTCCAGCCAATACCATAACCACAACTTCCATTGTATTTTCATCAGTAATTCTTAAGCCTTTATGAAATTTGCTTTCCATGTTGAGTTTTTTTAGTGTAGCACCAATCTCAGGTCCACCGCCGTGAACGACTATCGGATTTATGCCTACATATTTTAGTAATGAAACGTCCTTTGAAAAGCTATTCTTTAAGTCTTCTTCTATCATAGCACTGCCGCCATACTTTATTACTATTGTTTTGTTAAAAAACTTTTTTATATATGGTAGTACTTCTACCAAGTATTTACCTTTATCAAACATCTATTCCTCCGATAGCATAATTGAGTTTAGCATTTTGTCATAAAAAATCAAGAAATTGATTACTTATTATGAACAATATTTGATTAAAATAGAAAGGATAGGTGGCTTAAAGCCACCCTAAATAGCAAGATTTAAAATTTTTCCATTATTTCGTCTGGTATGTCAAAATTAGCATATACATTTGAAACGTCTTCGTCTTCTTCTAAGGCGCTCATCAATTTTAGCATGCTTATGGCTTTGTCGCCTTCAAGTTTTACTGTGTTTTGAGGAATCTTAGTAAGCTCTGCATCTATCGGCTCAAAACCCTGTTTTTGCAACTCTTCTTTAACACTCATAAAATCTTTAACATCAGTAATAACCTCAAAAACACTACTATCTTCACTCTCTTTTACATCTGTTGCTCCAGCTTCTAAGGCTGCTTCAAAGAGTGATTCTTCATCAGTTGAATTTTTATCAAAAGCTATATACCCAACATAATCAAACATCCAAGAAACACAACCATTTTCTCCCAAGCTTCCACCGTATTTGCTTAGCAAGTGTCTAACGCTTGCAGTTGTTCTTTGTCTGTTGTCTGTTGTTGTTTCTATAATCATGGCAACGCCGCCTGGACCATAGCCTTCGTATGTTACATCTTCGTATGCAACACCAGGCAGTTCACCTGTACCTTTTTTGATTGCTTTCTCTATGTTTTGTTTGGGCATATTGGCTTCTTTGGCTTTCTCTATAGCAACCCTTAGTCTTGGGTTGGACTCAGGATTGCCTCCGCCTTCTCTTGCGGCTATTGTAAGTTCTTTAATGAGTTTGGTGAATATTGCTCCTCTTTTGCTATCCTCTTTAGCTTTTTTGTGTTTGATAGTACTCCATTTATTGTGTCCTGACATAGCTCACCCCTTTTCAAATCTTTGGTAATGTTAAATCTTGCTGTTTCTGATATTTCCCTTTCTTATCAGCATAGCTTATTAAGCATTCTTCATCACTTTCCAAGAACAACACCTGTGCTATGCCTTCATTTGCATAAATCTTTGCAGGAATTGGTGTTGAGTTTGATATTTCAATTGTTACATAGCCTTCCCATTCGGGCTCAAACGGCGTTACATTTACAATTAGTCCACATCTTGCGTATGTTGATTTACCGACACAGATGGTTAGTATGTTTCTTGGTATCCTAAAATACTCAACGCTTTTTGCCAAAACAAAACTGTTCGGCGGGATAATGCAAACATCGCCTTTGAAATCCACATAGTTTTTATCGCTGAAGTTTTTCGGGTCAACTATCGTATTGTTTACATTGGTAAAAATCTTAAACTCATCGGCTATTCTCATATCGTAACCGTAAGAACTTACACCATAGCTAATAACGCCTTCTCTAACCTGCCTGTCGGCGAACGGCTCTATCATACCACTTTTAGCCTGTTCAATAATCCATCTGTCGGATTTGATACTCATTTACGGTCCCTCTCTTTTTACTATCTTTCCTGCAAAGTAGAGTAAAAACCACTGCTTCTTTTCCTTAATTTCGCTTTCGTAATCGAAGTGAAGTCTTTTAAGTTCTTTATCATCAAAAGCAATTTTGTTTTCTTCCAATAATTTTTCAAGTTTTATTATATATTCAGTTACCTCTTCAAGTTCTTCTATGATTGAGTGTGTTACGCCTTTTTTAAGTATAACTTCTAAAAAAGATATGACGTCGTCATAAGATATGGGTTGAATACCTTTTTCTAAGTCTTGCTCAAAAAATGGGTCTATAAACTTTTTATCTTCAGCCATATTTATCTCCCTTATTATTTTAGTTTTTCAAGTATAAGTTCTGCTGC
>Ga0256842_1000613_pt1 | contig 31300 bp, 30 predicted proteins | sample 4559240metaG_FD_185973 | JGI IMG/M metagenome (GOLD analysis project Ga0256842, IMG submission 185973) | Hydrothermal vent microbial communities from Guaymas Basin, Mexico - 4559-240 | ecosystem: Environmental > Aquatic > Marine > Hydrothermal vents | place: Mexico: Guaymas Basin | collected... | reverse complement strand
ACTAGAAGAGTTAAAGAAAAAGCTATTAATCTCCGATGTAGAGGGCTTTAAGCTTGTTGAACATAAGAGATATTCAACAAGAGGCAAACCTAAAAAAGATGCTATTAAAGATGTTACAGAGTATACTGTTTTGGTAAATATGACTAGTAATCTAAGTAAATTTCATGAAGAGAAAAAGAGAAATGGAATTTTTATTTTGGCAACAAATGAGCTAGAAAATAAGTCATTAAAACCCCAAGAAATTTTAAAGGAGTATAAAAATCAACAGAAAGTAGAAAGAGGTTTTAGGTTCTTAAAAGACCCAAAATTTCATGCTGATTCTATCTTTTTAAAAAAGCCTGAACGGATTGCATCATTATTAATGATTATGACATTATCCTTACTAGTGTATTCTGCATTAGAACATAAAGTTCGCAAAAATATGAAGAAAAATCACCTAACTTTTCCAAATCAGAAGGGAAAACCAATATCAAATCCTACTATGAGATGGGTTTTTCAATATTTTTTCTCTGTGGTTTTAATTTTATTTGAAGGAGGGACTCAATTGGATTATTTTAATGAAAATCATGAGATTATTTTGGAGTGCTTAGGGGATGATTATGAAGAGTTTTATGATTAGTTGTTTTATATTAGTTTAAGTTTAGAGGGGTGATGAATGTCGGACTTAACAAAAACTATAGTAACCACCAATAACTTAATAGGTGAGAACATAGAGAAAAAAGAGAAATTTTATAAAGATATTTCAGATGTACTTACTAATTATCCTGATGGGATTTCTCAAAGAAACTTACTTGCTAAAGCTGGATATTATCAAAGTGAAAAGATGAGAAGATGGCTTCAAGAGAAAATTTCTATTTTATGGAATATGACTATTATTCCTGGAAAAGGTTATAAATATACAATTAAATCTTGATAATGTTCCCAAAAGCTAAATATGATTTTTATAACTTTCTAGTAATAATACCCTGATAAATCTATCTTTGGTCTTCTTGGCATTGTTTAACCTTTTTTTATTGGTAGTATAGCATAATTTTAGTGTATATTCACGCCTGACCCGTAGAAATATTTATTTCTTATTATATTACTTTAAGTTTATAGGGGTGATGAATGTCAGGTGTATTGAATAGCCACTTTTTATGATAAAATACTCCAAAGATAATCTAAGATAAAAGATGAAAAGAAGAATACAAATAGACTTAGAAAAAGTGTAAATTCAATACACGGTACTTAGATTTTGTTAAAATTCGTCATTCTCAGCTTGACTGGGAATCTCAACCTCAAAGAACCACCTATAAATATATGTTACAAATCTACCCACTTATTATCAAATAATCACAACTATATTAGATAGCAATCAACTCACCACAAACAAGGAATAAAATATGATAAGGGATAATTATTTTATCTTTTTATATATGAGGTGATAGCTTTAATGGAGTTGTTTTAAAATTGTTTAATTTTTAATGTTAAGGAGTTAGATATGAAAGAGAGATTTAGGTTTTTCAAAGGCTTTATGTTTTTGATTTTATTTTTGCCAATGGTGGTAAATAGTGCAGAGTGTACTACTTTTAATGATATAGGAGGCAATCAATATGAATCTGAAATATTGGTTGCCTCTAATAATGGTTGGATTAGTTGTAAAGATAATTTTTCACCTAGTAAGAATACCAATAGGATAGAGGCTCTAAAAATGGCTCTTCTTGCAGGAGGACATAATGTACCTGATAGTACTGAGCAGTGTTTTGATGATGTCTCAACGGATAGTTGGCAAAATAAATATGCTTGTTATGGTTTAAAGAATGGACTTTTTTTGGTAGACCGTGATAATTTTAATCCTGCTGATGATATTAACTTTGCCGAAGCATCAAAACTTATCTTGCGTTCTATGACAAATGAAAGTTATGATGAAACTAGTAATCCTTGGTATAAAAAATATATTGATAAAATGTCTCTTTATGAATTTAATGATAATGAGTCATCTAATCTTCATAGAGATTATTTTATTCATATTTTAACAGAAATTAAAGATAAACCAAATAAACAACCAGCAGTGGAGGAACCATCTATTAGTTCTGCTAATGTTTCTCCTAGTAGCGTAGTTATAGGAGATAATATTACAGTTACAGCTAATTTAAGCAAATCTTTACCTAGTGGATATAGTATTAAAGTTAATTATGAAACTTCAAATAGTTCATAACAAAAAACTTTAAATTGTAATGGTTCTACTTGTTCAGCTTCAATTACTACAGATAAAGTTGGTTCAAATCAAAAAGTATCATTTTTATTATTTAATGACCAAAATCAACAATTAGGAACTACAATTGTAAAAAGTTATAGTGTTGAGGATAAAGATGAACCTGCACCAGCAGTAGAGGAACCATCTATTAGTTCTGCTAAAGTTTCTCCTAGTAGCGTAGTTATTGGAGATAATATTACAGCTACTGCTAATTTAACTAAAGCTTTACCTAGTGGATATAGTATGAAAGTTAATTATGAAACTTCAAATAGTTCACAACAAAAAACTTTAAATTGTAATGGTTCTAGTTGTTCAGCTTTAATTACTACAGATAAAGTTGGTTCAAATCAAAAAGTATCATTTTTATTATTTAATGACCAAAATCAACAATTAGGAACTACAATTGTAAAAAGTTATAGTGTTGAGGATAAAGATGAACCTACACCAACACCAAATGATATATCTATTAGTTCAGTTAAAGCTAATCCTCCTAGTGTTAAAAAAGGTGAATCTATAATTTTTATTGCTAATTTAGATAATGCTATTAGTAATGGATATAATGCTTATCTTAAATTTACAGATGCACCAACTGTTTCTGAAAAACTTATGACTTGTAATGGGACAGAGTGTAGTTTATCAAGAGAGATGAATGGAGTTGGAGAAAATAGACCATTTAGAGTTAATCTTAAAAAAGATGATGAGACTGTTTTCAGTAAAGATGGTAGTTATAGTGTGGAGGAAGTAGAGGATAATATAGATATATCTACTTGTGAGAGTTATGGAAGTTATAAAGAAGTAGATAAATTTGTTACACAATCTAATGGAAATATTAGTGCTTGGAGTATTAACTATGGTTACAATCAACCATATCCTCAATATATTTTAGATAAATATCCTTCACTTGCTCCTTATCATTCTGGAATAGATATTTCACTTAATAATGATACTCCTATATACTCTTTAACTGACGGAGTAGTCGTTAAAACAAAAAGCTCTATAGGAGCGCAGTCTATATTAAACCTAATGGACAAAAAGGTACATTAGTATATATGCATTTATCATCATACAATTTAAATAAAGGTGACAAAGTATATCTAAAAGATCCTCAAACAAATAAACCAACATTAATAGGTAATAGTGGAGATATAGGTGTTAGTGGAAGTTATCATTTACATTTAGCTTGGTTAAAAGATGAGACTGATAATCCTGTAGAAATTTGGAGTGGCAATTGGAATAATGATATTACATCTGTAACTTATGATCCAAAGGATTTAAAAAAATGTGGAGATAGCAATAAATTACAATGGGAATATATTGCAGACCTTACTTATGATGATACTGATATTGATAAAATAGATAATGTAATAGCAGGTGAAATAATTTCTAAACAATGGTCTATTAAAAATTCAGGTACAGAAGATTGGATAAATTTTGTATTAAAAGAATGTGATAAGGAAGAAAATAATTGTAAAACAATAGGCTCAGTTAATGCAACTGCTGGTGATACTATTACTATACCTGTAGATATAACAATACCTAATATCACAGGAGAGTTTAAAACAATACATAAATTATTTGAAAATGAAAATACTACATCTTTTATAAGTAAAAAGGGTTATAAATTTTTTTATAATAAAGTTAATGTAGTTGGTGGAGAAATAGTTACTAATAAACCATCATTAAATATTTTAGAAGATTTACCAGCTAATACTAATATAGTTTTGATTCATGGATTAAATAGTGGTGCATCTACATGGAAAACAATGGCACCTATAATTGCTAATAAAATTGTTCCTACAAATAGTACTTATGTAGAATTGGGAATGACAATACATATACCTGATGATAAATTATGTTGGGATGCAGATGGATTAAATGAAAAAGTTAAATGTAATGGATTAGAATCTGAAAATGCTAATGACAACTTAGAAGGAATTTTATTACAAGATAAATTTAGGAAAAAACAAATAAGAAGTCAAGGGAAGGAACATGTCTTTGGATTAGATAGAGGACAATTTTCAATAACTAGTATAGCTTGGAAATTTAGTAATGAAACAAATACCAATTCTGTAACAAATGAATTAACTAAATTTTCTCATCATAGAGTTTTCTCAATTAATTTTACAAATAACAATCAATTATCATTTGATGCACAAGGAGAACAGTTAAAGGCATTTATTGACCAAATTGCTGAAGTAACTGGAATTGATAATTTTATATTAATAGGACACTCTATGGGTGGATTAGCAGCTAGAGCATATATTCAAAACTATGAAAATATTAAAAATATAAAACAACTTATTACAATTGATACTCCACATCTAGGTGGTGTATTTGCAGGTACATATGCTTATAAAACCAAAAATGCTGGTGTTAATCTTGCTTATGATAGCAAAGCTCTAGCATCTTTAAATAACTTTGATCAACGAAAATATAATGATATTAAAACTTTTCATTTAGGTTATGCTGACGATTTAGAGAATGACTTTGGAGAAGATTATTACAATAGTGGTGATGGTGCCGTTTATATATGGAGTCAAATGGGATTAGATGAACTAAATCCTCATAGAGTTATATTCTCACCTGAAACTAAAAATTCAAAAGCATATACAACAGAAGATGATACCTTTTATATAATTCCATACTTTCAGAATATTGATTTAAAATATGCTAATGAAGTTATAGAAACTGAAAATTATGGTTTTGAATATACTTCATTATTATTAGGAGGAGTATTAACTGCTAAAATTTTCTCTGAACTACCTCATTCAACTGTATTAACAGATGAAAAATATATTGAGTATATTTTAAATATTTTACCTCATAATGGTTTTGCTAATGTATATAATAATGAAGAAACTAATTTAGGAGTACCTATAAGTCATGAGTTAAAATTAAATAATACAATTTGTCAAGCTTTTGAAAATGGTATTATAAGATATAATCAAGAGTATATACCAGAAGTTAAAGTTATTAAAGAATATAATAACTGTCAAGATTATTTTTATAATGAAGATGAAATAGAAAGAATCATTCAAGAAGCAAAAAACTTGAATAAAGATAATCGTAATAGATTAAGAACTATTGATTCTATTAATTCAATAGAAGATAAATTTGATAATATTCTTTTAGGATTAGATAATTTAGATGTATTTTCAAATAATATAAAAGATAGTAGTATGAAAAATAATGCTAAGAATATGATAGCTGATATTAAAATATTAACTCAAAATTATAAAGATGATAATGTGATAGAACTACAAATAGCAAGTGATAATATTGTATCTAGTTTATATGAATTAAGAGCTATTTTTGTAGCTGATAGTAGTTCTATTAATATAGTATATGGACTAAAAGATATTGTTGTTACAAATGAAAACATCGTATCTAAAATCAAAGATACAATCACAGAACTAGAAATCATAAAAGGTGATTTAAATACATCAACAGATTATGATTCTCTAAAAAGTAGATTAGATGGTGCAATGAGTGAGATTGATGCTATTAAACAAGCGATTGATAATAATATTGTTTCTAATGATGAAAAGTTAGTTTTAAAAGCTGAAGCTGATAAGATTAAAGATGCAATTGAGAGTATTAAAACTTTGATTGATGGGTATAAACAAGATGATAATCACTCACCTGAGGCGATTGCAGATATTAATTCTAAGATTGATGGTGTGATTGATATGATGCGTAGTACTAATGAGGTTCAAGAAGAGGCTGAAAAAACTATGCTCTCTATATCTCGTGGTTGGAATTTGGTTTCTGGAAATGTAAATATATCAACTTTACCACAAGAGGTTCACTCTATTTGGAATACAACTGGTGCAAATTGGTATGGATATTCTCCTCATAAAGAGATTAGAGATGAGATTAGAGCAAAGTATAGATTGATGGATATACATATTAGAGCATATAAAGGTACAGAGATTGTAGCAACTGCTGATACAGAGATTGAGATTATTGATGATTATGTTTTTGATGCTGTGCAATCTTATAGCAAGGGATTAACTATCCATGGGGCTAATAATCAAGAGTTTAGTGCTGATGATATTAAGTGTGATGAGCCATATAAACTGTATGCTATATTTAAACTTATGGGAAGTGAGCCTGAAGTTTATGCACCAGATATTGAGGTAGAGGACTATACAGGATTTAATTATATTTATCAAAATGATGGATATTATACATATTGTATTACAAAGTAAGGGGTAGCAGATGAAAAGAATAATATCAACAGTAGTAACAGTTGCTACTTTATCGTTAATTGTGGGGTGTGGCAATAGTCGTATTCAAGAACAAAATGCAACAGATTTATCTCCAAGTCAATCGGAGGTGACTTTGGAGTTATCAAATGGTGAAGCTGAAGCACCACTTCCAAGTGATAAAGAGATTGTAATAGTAGATGGTGGAGCGTTGCCTGATAATGAGATTATTGAAGAGGCGATTAAAGTGGATATTGTTGAAGAGAAGGTGGAAGATAAGCCTTTAGAAAATGCTCCAAGTATTTATAATGAGATAGTAGAAGATAATGATGTAGAAGATGATTCTGCAAGTGATAATAAAGATGTTTCAGAATCAGAAGAAAGTTCTTTGAATGGTGGAGCTGAAGCACCACTTCCGAGTGATAAAGAGGATTCTTTAAGTGATGATAAAAATGTTGCACAAGTGGAAGATTCTTCAAATAATGAAACAGCAGAAGATAAAGATGTAGAAGAAGATTCTTCAAATCCTGTAGCTACTGCTAAAATTTATAAAGTACAAGGTAGCATCACAGATGGTCCTGTATATTGGGCTGATGTTAAGATTATAGACCCTGATAGTAAAGAGGTTTTGGCAACTACAAAAAGTGATAAGAATGGTGATTATAATCTAAGTGTTGAGGATTTGCCAGAGATTTATCGTACTGTTGTTACAGGTGGTAAAGATAGTGGTGTTGATGCATTAAGAGATGATAATGATGAAGCAGTGCCGTTTACAATGAGTGCATTAGTAAAACGAAATAGTGATGGGGCAATTGTAGAAGATGGGATAATGCCTGTTGAGACTGCTAATGTTTCACCTACTACAACTTTGGTTGATACTATTGTGGAAGATGGGAAAATGCCATTAGAAGAGGCAGAGGAATTAGTTGCAAATAGTTTTGAAGTTAAAGAGGATAAGCCTTTTAGTCAAATTGATAATAAAAAACATCTTTTATCTAATAAGCTTTCTAATTTAATTGCATTTTTAGCTAAACTTACACCTGTTGAAGATAAAAATATAGCTATGAGAGCTATGGCAAAATTGGTTATAAAAAAAGAGATTAAGATTAGAGTAAGTGATAAATATCCTCTTGATTTGAGTGATTTTAATCTTACGAGCCTTTTAAATGAGACTAATATAGTTGTAGCAAATAGTGTTTCACCTGAAGATATTGCAAAATTTGATATTTCTCAAAATGCTATTAAACCAATGTTAGGTGATATGTTAGATAATTTGGATGTGGCATCTGATATTAGAAATGTGACTAGATTTTCTCTATTATCTCAAAGAATGGCACTTTTTGAACTTACAAAAGAGATTAAAAGTTTAACTTATAGCGAACTTGATGTAAATATGTTAAAAACTTTTGGAGAGAATACTAAAATTACCCTTAATGGATTATTGAATGGAATTGATGATATTAATCAACTTAATGATGATAGTATTGATTTTGTAAGTGGATTAGTTAGAGAGAATTTAGGAGAAGATATTCAACTTCTAAAACCAAAAATTATCAGAGCTACCAGTCAATATAGAGTGGTTATCAAAAAAACTACAAAAATTAAAGTTAAAAGAATGATAAAATATATTTATCGTAATTCTAGCGTTGATTCTTTTGAAAATATTTTTACATCTTTGCAAGAGGATAGTGTGATTGATGAATTATCAAAACTTAATGATGATATTCAATCGCAAACTATTACTGAAACAGGAGAGATTAAAGATGAACTTGATGATGAGTTGATTGATTTATCTGCTGTTGAGATTGCTAATGAGATACAAAAAACTAAAACTATTAAAATAGAAAAAATTATCTCTATCAAAAAAGAGAGCATTAACAATAAGCTTTTAGTAGAAACTACTAAATCTAAAGTCAAGATTAAAATTAAGATTAAGATAAAATCAAAAACTAAACGATTGACAAAAGTTGATAATATTCAAGTAATAAGTAGTAGAAGTGTGATAAAAAATATTAAGATAAGTGTAAAATCTAAAGTATTTACAAAAATTACACAAGAGAGCAGTGAAACACTTTATAACGAATCTATGAAAAATTTAGCAGATAATATTGCTGAATTGCAAAATCGTATTATGGCACTTCAATATTTGATATTTAATCTTAATAATGTTTTTAATGTAAATGAGTTTAAAACTACAATAATAAAAACTGTAAAAGTTGTTAAAACAATTAAAGAGAGCAGTTCTATTGATGTGGTCAAAAGTCTTTATTCTGTAAAAACAAAGATAAAAGAGGAATATTCTACAACATCAGAAGTTACAAAAGTGCTAACAGAAATAGAAGAGAATATAGAAAATTATAAAAAACCTGAAGTTCATAATAAAATACCAATTAAGCTACTTCATCCAACTCTTCCAAGTATGCCTGATGAATTTAAAGGAGATATTGAGGTTAGGATTTAATCTTAAGAAAGTTTTATTCGGTGGGATTATCACTCCTACCGTAAAATATTATTTTTAAAATTCAAGGGCAACCGCAAGGGATTTTACCCCTACAAAAGATTGATTAGCCGTAGAGGTATCCCCTTGTGGGTACCCAATTTTAAGTACAATTTTAAATTTTTAAGTACCGATTTTTAAGTACCGTGTGATGAATAACCACTTTTTATGATATAAGACTCCAAAGATAATCTAAGATAAAAAATGGAAAGAAGAGTACAGATAGACTTAGAAAAAGTGTAAATTCAATACACGGTACTTAAATATGGCTAGTGATTATTTGATCAAAATATTTTCAATTATTAAGTATAATATAATTTTCATTTAGATATAATATTTTTCCATAAAAATATTAATGGAACTGCGAGAAGAACTTTTGCATAATTGGCACTGATTATTCAAGAGTTGGATTATGTTACTTTCATTAATCCACGCAAAAACAGGTGCAAAAACAAGGCAGGAGACAACCATGAAGGTTAGACCATCAGTAAAGAAGATGTGTGATGATTGTAAAGTTATCAAACGAAAAGGTATCGTTCGCGTGATTTGTAAGAATCCAAAACATAAACAGAGACAAGGATAAATATGGCTCGTATAGCAGGGGTAGATTTACCAAAGAAAAAAAGAATGGAGTACGCTCTAACTTATATTTTTGGTATTGGTCTTACAACATCAAGAAAAATTCTTGATAAAACAGGTATTGATTATAACAAAAGAGTTTATGAGCTTACAGATGCAGAAGCAGCTGTAATTCGTAATGAAATTCAAGATAGTGTATTAGTTGAAGGTGACCTTAGAAAAAAAGTTGCTATGGATATTAAATCATTAATGGATTTAGGAAGTTATAGAGGGCTTAGACATAGAAGAGGTCTTCCATGTAGAGGTCAAAAAACTAAGACAAATGCTAGAACTCGTAAGGGTAAAAGAAAAACCGTTGGTGCGGCATAATAACAAGGGTATAATGAATGGCTAAGAAAAAAGCAAAAAAAAGTATTGCTAAAGCTGTAGTGTATATTGCAGCAACTTTTAATAATACTGTAATTACAGTAACAGATGAGATGGGAAATGTTATTTCTTGGAGTTCTGCTGGATCTTTAGGTTTTAAAGGTAGCAAAAAATCTACTCCTTATGCTGCACAACAAGCTGTTGATGATGCTTTACTTAAAGCAAAAGAAAATGGTGTAAAAGAAGTTGGTATTAAAGTACAAGGACCTGGTTCTGGTAGAGATACAGCAGTAAAGGCTATTGGTGCAACTGAGGGTATTCGTGTTACATCTTTAAAAGATATTACACCACTACCGCATAATGGTTGTAGACCACCTAAGAAGAGAAGGGTATAATAATATGGCAAGATATAGAGGACCTGTTGAGAAATTAGAGAGAAGACTTGGTGTTGATCTTGGATTAAAAGGTGAGAGAAGACTTAATGGTAAGAGTGCAATGGAAAAAAGACCATATGCACCTGGTCAGCATGGTCAAAGAAGAACAAAGATTAGTGAGTATGGTCTTCAACTTAGAGAGAAGCAAAAAGCTAAATTCATGTATGGTATAAGTGAAAAGCAGTTTAGATCTTTATTTAAAGAAGCAAATGGAAAAGATGGCAACACAGGTAGTCTTCTTATTCAACTTCTTGAGCAGAGATTAGATAATGTAGTTTATAGAATGGGCTTTGCTACTACAAGAGCTTCTGCAAGACAATTTGTTAATCATGGTCATGTAGTTGTTGATGGTAAAAGAGTAGATATTCCATCATTTAGAGTAAAAGCTGGTCAAAAGATTGAAATTAGAGAAAAAAGTAAGGTAAACCCTCAAATTGTAAGAGCTTTAGAGCTTACAAATCAAACAGGTATGGTTGAATGGGTTGATGTTGATAAAGATAAAGTATTTGGTATCTATACAAGAATACCAGAAAGAGACGAAATTTCTATTCCTGTTGAAGAGCGTTTAATAGTTGAACTTTATTCTAAATAAAATAATTTTAATTAAGGGCTGTTATGAGAAAAATTAAACTTGCACCATTTATTCCAACAGAGGTTGAAGTTAACAAAATTAGCGATAGTAGAGCAGAAATTATAGCATATCCATTTGAGAGTGGTTATGCTATCACTCTAGCTCATCCACTAAGAAGATTAATTTTAAGTAGCTCGATAGGATATGCACCTATATCTATTAACATAGAAGATGCTTCTCATGAGTTTGATAGTATTAGAGGTATGCATGAAGATGTTGCCGTATTTATAATAAACCTAAAAAATATTCGTTTTAAAATTAAAGATGGATTAGATAGAGTAGAAGTTAATTACTCATTTGAGGGACACAAAGATATTGTGGCTGCAGACCTTAATAATAATATGATAGAAGTTGTAAATCCAGAGGCTCATTTAGCAACACTAAATGAAGATGCTCAGATAAACTTTAGTGTTGTTATTTCTAAAGGTATTGGTTATGTTCCAACTGAAGATTTAAGAGATGATATAGAAGAAGGTCATATTGCACTTGATGCTTTCTTTACACCTGTTAAAAAAGCCAACTATAAGATAGAACCTGTCTTGGTAGAGGATAATCCTAACTACGAAAAGATAGTTTTTGATATTGAAACAGATGGTCAAATAGGTTCAGTTGAAGCATTTACAAATGCTTTAGAGGTTATGAATAAACAATTATCAGTTTTTAATGGTGTACTTGATGTAAATATTTCATCAGTACAGATTAAAAAGTCTAATGATGATAGTGAACTTAAAAAGTATCTTACAAGTATAGATAGCCTAGGATTAAGTGCTAGATCATTTAATTCATTAGATAGAGCTAATATTGCATATTTAGGTGAGTTAGTACTTATGGATGCAAATGATGTTAAAGAGATTAAAAATCTTGGTAAAAAATCTCTTGATGAAATTAGCGACTGTTTAATAGATCAAGGTTTTGGTCCTGATTTTGAACTTAGTGATACTCTAAGAGCTAATCTTGTAAAGAAATTTGAACAATTAAAAATTAAAAAGGATTCCAGTGAGACATAGACATGGATACCGTAAGCTGAGCAGAACATCTCAGCATAGAGCGGCACTGTTAAAAAACCTTTCAATAGCTTTAACAACTAGTGAAAGAATAGAGACAACTGTTCCAAAAGCAAAGGAACTTAGAAAGTATTATGAAAAGCTTGTAACAAAAGCTGTAGTTGGTGATTTTAATGCTCACCGTGCAATTTTTGCAATGTTGCAAGATAAAGAAAGTACTAAAAAAATAATGAATGATATAGCACCAAGATATGTAGATAGAGATGGCGGTTATACAAGAATTATAAAAACAAGAATTAGAAGAGGTGATGCTGCACCTATGGCAATCATAGAGTTAGTATAACTTTACTTTTATTCTCTTCCATTCCCACATTCTTGTGGGAATATATACTTCTAATTTTAATATTTATTCTTTTTACTTTTGTACACTATTTAATATTTCAAAAAAGTTTGGAAATGATGTATCAATACAATCAATATCTTCAATTTTCATACCACACAAAGTTCCAGCAATAGCAAAACTCATTGCAATTCTATGGTCTCCATGGCTATTAATCGTAGCTTTTTGAAGTCTATCTCCCCCAATAATCTCATATCCATCTTCATGCTCAATAGTTTTTACACCACAAGCAGTCAGTGCAATTAGAACGCTATCAATTCTATCACTCTCTTTTACCCTTAACTCTTTTGCATTAGTTACTATGCTAGTTCCATCTGCCAAACTCATAGCGATAGAAAGAGCAGGAAGTTCATCAATAAGCCATGCGATATTTTTAGATACTTTAACTGCTTTAAGTTTTCCATTATAAGAGATTTTAATATCACCTATTGGTTCATAAATATTCTCTTTTTCAATAAAATCAATATTAGCACCCATCTTTTGAAGAATTTTATACGCCTCTATTCTTGTAGGATTTAAAGTAACATTTTTAATAACTACTGAGCTATCTTTTGTGATTGAGGTACAAACAGCAAAAAAGAATCCACTAGAGGGATCAGCAGGAACAGTGATATTTAATGGATTAAGAGGTTTATCCATTGGTGTTATCTCAATAAACCCATCACTATTAGTTTTAATCTCTGCACCCATCCCTCTTAACATTCTCTCTGTGTGGTCACGGCTTAGCAATTCCTCTTTATAATAACTTTTTCCATCTCCTTGTAATCCTGCCAAAATCAAAGCAGATTTTACTTGAGCAGAATCTATTGGAGAGGTATAATTAAAAGCTTTTAGAGTTCCTCCACGAATAACCAAAGGGGCTAAATTACCATTTTCTCTTCCATCAATTAATGCACCAATATTTCTTAGTGGTACAACAACTCTATTCATAGGGCGATGTCTAAGATATTTATCTCCTGTTAAAACAAAAGAACCATCAATACCAGCCAATAATCCTGCATATAGACGCATTCCTGTTCCTCCATTCCCACAATCAAGAATATCATCAGGCTCACTAAGTTTTTTAGGTGGAGTTATCTCAATTGAACCACCATCTCTTTTTACTTCTGCTCCAAGTTGAGAGGCAATATTTAGAGAATTTAAAGTATCTTCACCTAATAAAAAGTTTTTAATCTTTGATGGTCTATCACTTAATAGCGAAAACATAGCACATCTATGAGATATTGATTTATCTGGTGCAATATCCTCACATATTAAATTAAATGGTTTTTGACTCGGGTTTATCTCTATATTTTTCATTTAGTCTCCTATTTATTATACTCGTGGATTATAAGCAATATCTTTATTTCTTAGTTGATAAGCTAGTTGTAATTGTAACGATTTATCTATATTTGGATTAAACAGATCTGCCTTTGGAAGCTTTTTATTATATTTCTTTAAAAGTTGTTCTTCTAATATTTCTTGTGAAATGATTTTATCTGGATAGATATGATTTACATCTATTTTATTTTTTGTTAGAAATTCAGATACAAGACCAAATCTATGGCAATTAAAAGCCTCTTTCTCACAACACATCAAAGATATATTATACCCTTTGTCTATTCCATTGCTTAATCTATCTATTGCATCTTGAAAAGATTTTATCTCTTGAACTTTTTTAAAATTTACTTTTCCATCATCAAAAAGTAGATTCTCATCATTATATCTTGCACCTAATAAGTCACCCATAAAAATATATTTAATTGAACTCTTTTTTAAGTAGTGTTTTATTACCTCTTTATTATATTGAGATGCAAATTTACTATAGGGTAAACTTCTTATATCTACAATAGTATCTATATCATATTGTTTTAATAATGATATAAAGTATTCAATTTTATATATTGAATGTCCTATTGTAAAAAGTTCTCTCAATAAATCAACCTTTTTAGTTTTAAAAAGGGCAACCATAAAGGATTGCCCCTACTATTTATCTTCCTTATCTTAACTTTGCCATAAAATTATATTTAAGTCTTTTTAAAATAAGTAAAGTCAGTGCTTCTATATCTTTATCTTTAAGTGTTTTTTCTAATGACTGAATAAAGAATCTAATAGTCATACTTTTTTTATCTTCCAACGATTCATCTTCATAAATATCTACACAATAAAAATCTTTAAGCATATCAATTTCTGACTCTTTTATAAATCTCATCACATCAATTGCTGTGTATTTTTTATTTATTACAATACTTAAATCTTTATAAACACCTTGAAAGTTAGAAATAGGATTAGTATTAATATGTTTTGGAATCACTGCATCAAAATCAATTTGAGCTATAAATGTATCAAAAATTCCATAACTCTCTTTTGCCACTGGGTGAAGCTTTGAGAGGTAACCAACAACTTTAGAATTAATAATAATATCAGCAGATTGATATGGATGAATTAATTCATTTTTAACAGTAGATTCCACAAGTTCAAAATTACCAATTACTGATGAAACCTTCTCTACAAATGATTCAAAATTAATTTGAGGAGATTTTCCATTATTTATTACACTCTCTTTTTCGCTTTGACCAGAGTATATAAATGATATAACCTCTTTCTCTTCTCTTTTAGTATTAAAAATATTACCAATCTCAAATAATGCAATTGATTTTTTACTATAGCTTATATTTCTTTTTACGGCATCAAGCATATTTATCATCATAGTTGTTCTTAAAGCGTCAAAATCATCAGCAATTGGATTTGTAACTTCAAGAGATTTTTCAACTCTATCAAATCCATATTTATCTAATTTTTTACTATCTACAAATATATATGATAAATTTTCATAAAAAGACGCTGATACTGCTCTATTTCTAATTAATTTTTTTGCTCTATATCTATTAGAAGTATCATTTATTCTAAGTGCCTCTTTAAACTCAAGAGTTTTACTAGGGATATTGTCAATACCAATAATTCTTACAATCTCTTCTATTATATCTTGAAGATTTTTAACATCATGTCTAAAAAGAGGAATTATTACAATAAATATCTCATCTTTTCTCTCATCAATCTCAAAACCCAAATTTTTTAAAATAGTAATAGATTCTTTTTTTGTAACATCTTTACCAATAATATTACAAACGGTTCTATTATCAACCTCAACAATATCTCTTTTACGATTAGATGTAATATCAAGAGTTCCATTTAAAAATTTAACTTCACCAACCAAATCTAAAAGTTTTGCAATATATTCAATTCCTAAAGATAGTTCTGGTTCACTTCCTCTTGATGTATTGTAATAAAGCTCATCTGTTTCAAATTTATTTTTTGCAACAGAGTCCAAAATTAAATCAGGATAAATATAAGATGCCTCTATCAGAACTTTGTTAGTTGTATCTTCAGCTTTTATGCTATCAACTTGTGAAATCCCTAAAACCGAAACAGGCTTAGCTTTTGATAAAATCTCAACCACTCCACTCTCTCTTGAAGATAGCTCAATATTAACCATACCCTCCTCATTTTTAAAATCTTCACCCTTGTAACTTCGTAAAATTACACCAGTTGAGTGTGTAGAATATCTTAATAATTTATCAATATTTGTTTTAGAGTCAATTTTCACAATTGCCAATCTTAAATCTATTACAAGAGAAGATTTAACATTTTCTATTGTTACAAGAGAATAGCTCAAATCTGCATTTAAAAAATCTTTCATATTAATATTAACAACATCATTAACATGAAGCTCTTCCACATTTAATGGATTAAAAGGTTTTGATATTAATTTTCTCTTAAGAGCCACTCTTAAATCTCTTGCCACACCATTAATACTTAAACAGTCTCCACGATTAGCAGTTAGCTCAATCTCAATAATAGTATCAGCAATTTTTTTATATTCACTTAGCTCTTTTCCAATAATAAGTTTACCAATAGAATCATCTAAAATCATAATTCCATCACCAAGATTAGGAAGCCCTAATTCACTTGCCGAACATACCATACCATTACTCTCAACTTCTCTAAGAACAACTGGTTTTATCTCAAAATCTTCTGATAATTTTGTTCCTAAAGTTGCAACTGCCACAAATTCTGCATCCACCACATTAGAAGCTCCACATACAATTTGTTGATTCTCATCTGAACCTATATCTATTTGACAAAGGTTAAGTTTATCTGCATTTGGATGTTTTTCACAAGATATAATTTTACCAACAACCACTCCTGCTGGAATATTTATATCATTAATACTATCAACTTCTAATCCTATAGAGTTTAGAGCCTTGTATATATCACTATTCTCTATTCTATCTAAATCTACAAACTCATTTAACCAACTTTTTGTTACTATCATTCAAACTGCTCCAATAAACGAATATCACCCTCAAAAAGAGTTCTTAAATCAGGTATTCTATGCAATAACATAGCAAATCTCTCTATACCTAAACCAAACGCATAACCACTAACATTCTCATATCCAACAGCTTTAAATACATTCTCATCCACAATTCCACATCCTAGAACCTCTAGCCAACCTGTATGTGAACAGATTCTACAACCCTCTCCCTCACAGAAGATACAAGATATATCAACCTCAGAAGATGGCTCAGTAAAAGGGAAAAAGCTAGGTCTAAATCTAACTTCAACATCACCAAACATATATTGTAAAAAGTCTGTTAAAATTGATTTAAGATTTGCAAAACTTACAACACCCTCTTTATCAACAACAAGACCTTCAATTTGATGAAACATTGGAGTATGAGTTACATCATAATCTCTTCTAAACACACTTCCAGGGGCAATCATTCTAATTGGAGGAGTCTCTTTTAACATTGTTCTAATTTGAACTGGAGAAGTGTGCGTTCTAAGAAGCTTTCCATCATTACAAAAGAATGTATCTTGCATATCTCTTGCTGGGTGATGAGTAGGAAGATTTAATGCTTCAAAATTATGAAAATCATCCTCTATCATTGGTCCATTGTGAACTGCAAAATTCATCGCCACAAAATAATCTATAATCTTATCCATAGTCTCTGTTACAGGATGTAATGCACCCTTGTTTGAGATATTTGAATAAAGTGAAACATCAATCTTTTCACTAAGTAATAATGCCCGAATTGCCTTAGCTTTCAAAGTTTCATAATGCTTATCAAAACTCTTTTGAAGTGATGCTTTTTGTTTATTTAAATTCTCTGCAAATGCTCTTTTTTCTCGTCCTGGTATATCTTTGAGCTTAATAAACTCTTTTGATAATAAACCTTTTTTACCAAATAGCTCTACTCTAACCTTTTCAAGTGCTTCAAGAGTGGTAGCTTTTAACATATAATTTTCTAAATTTTTCAAAATAACCTCTTGCTATATTTATTAATTTATGTGATTTTATCTAAATATTGCTAATAGATTGGTTTGATGAATAGATAAAGAAGATGAATAGATAGCTTTAAATTAAGAGAATAAGATTATCTATCTTGCCATTTAAAAATATCTAATATAAGCAATTGTATAGCCTTTAAAAATCATATCTCGTATATTTTTATCTTCATAATAAAATGATTGTCTAAATTTATATGGATATAGTTCCAAAATGTCTTTGAAAATCAAAATTATACTCTATTTTCAAGTTTTTTCTCACAATCTGAATCTATTATTACCCACATATCATCATCTGTCAAATCTAAAATAAATTGTTTAAAAACTTCTTGTAAATTAATTTGTGTGAATTAAATGAGTAACTTCTCAACAACTCTATTTTGGCATACCAAATTTTTGAGTTATTAACTCCCCTAAATCATTAAAATATAGATAATATAACTTATCTTTATCCACAGTTAATCCTGCTAGATAGCGAATTGCCATATTTGCTTGAAGTGAGGCGATATGCATAACCATTGGAGCGATATTTCCATCAGGTTTATGATTTGATATATTAAAAACACTAAAACTACTATTTTCAAAAAAACATACTTGTCCATTAAATGCTTCAACGCTTCCATAAATCCATGGAGTATTTGATGATTTAGCATAAGAATCAATCTCTTCTCTTGTTTGAAGATTATCAGTTGCATCAATTATTAAGTCATATTTGTTATTACTTTGTGTCATAAACTCAGCAAATTTCATATTATATGGGGTTGATTTTACAAATGGAGATTTTGCTTTTATTAATTTAGAGTTTATTAGTGCCTTATTTTTATCTTTATCTTTTAGTGTAAATGAGATTTGTCTATGGATATTATGAGTACTAACATCATCAAAATCAACAATATCAACAACACCAATTCCACTAGTCCCAAGAGCTAACATCAAAGATGAACCTAATCCACCAGCTCCAATAATAACAATTTTTTTATCTTTTAAATTTTTTTGGGTCTCTTTGCCCCACATATCTATCTGTCTTTTAAAATATTTTTTTTGTTTCAAGAACAATCTCCTATCGCTTTATGTATTTCAATCGCTTGTTTATGTTCTTTTACATCGTGGCATCTAATAATATTAGCCCCATTATTCAATGATTCAAGATGAATAGCAATTGTTCCTGCTAATCTCTCTTCTATTGGTGTGGGGATTATCATATCTATCATAGATTTTCTACTTGCCCCAATTAGAACCTCACAACCAAATTTAGTAAACTCTTTTAGATTTTTTATTAGTCTAAGATTATGATTTAAAGTTTTACCAAATCCAATCCCAACATCAAGAATAATAGATTCTCTATCAAGCCCTAACTCTTCACATTTTATAATTTGTTGCTCAAAAAACTCACCAACTTCTGTGATAATATCGTTATATTGAGGGTTGTTTTGCATATTCTGAGGGTCACCTTGCATATGCATTATAGATAGTTTTACACCATATTTTACTGCTAGTTTAATAACTTTTTCATCTTTTGCACCTGTAATATCATTGATGATTTTAAAGCCACAATTTAGAGCATACTCTATAACTTTTGGAGAATAACTATCTATACTAAATATTGCTTTTTTATAGAGTTTTTGAGATTTAATCATATCACAAATTGGTTGAACTCTTTTAAGTTCCTCTTCTTGGCTCACAATATCTGCATTTGGACGGCTTGAAACACCACCAATATCAATAATCTCAGCACCATCTTCTATCATCTGCAAACATCTATCTATTGCATTTTTATCCTGAAATCTGCTACCATTAAAAAAACTATCACTATTTGCATTAATCACACCCATAATTTGAATAGGATATGATTTAATTAAAAGATATTTTTTAAGCTCTTTTGCCAAAGTTTTAAGTCCAAAAGGTTGTGCTAACTCTTTTTTAGAAAGTATCTCAATATGTTTTTTATTTCCAATAAGTATCGCATCATAAGAGCTTTTCTCACAAGTAATTACTCCACTTGGCACAGCTAATTCTGCTCCTATACTTAAAGCATCTTGTTTTAAAATATTTAGTGCAGGAGTTGACATATCTTTTATCTGAAAGATATATAATTGCATCTTTTTAGACATAATAGATACTCCAGCACCTTGGACATTTAACTCTTTTAAAAGTTTTTTATTATTATTCTTATCACTTAAACGATATATTTTCAATCAAATACCTTATAATCCCATTTTATTAGGATTTAGGATATTATTTGGGTCAAATGCTTTTTTAATACTTCTAAAAAGATTCATCTCTATCTCATTAAATGCAATTTTCATATATGGTGCTTTTGATGTTCCAATTCCGTGTTCTCCACTTAAAGTTCCCTCTAAATCTACCACAAATTGAAAAATCTCCTCTATAGCTTTATGTCCATCTTCCATCTCTTTCTCGTTATTTTTATCTTTAACCATAACATTTACATGGATATTACCATCTCCTGCATGACCAAAACATGGAACCGTTAAATTATACTTTTTACCTATCTTGTATATCCCTTCAAGTGCAATTGGTAATTTACTTCTTGGAACTGATATATCTTCGTTAAGCTTTTTTGTACCAAAGATTGTAATTGATGGAGAGGCATTTTTTCTTGCAAACCAAAGCTCTTTAGCCTCTTTTTCATCATTTGCCACAATAAATTTTGTTGCACCATTCTCTTTAAATGATTTGCTAAGAGTATCTAATTGAAACTTTATCTCATCTTCAAGATTTCCATCAACATCACCCACAAGAACTGCTCCTGCGTCAGAGGGTAGATTTACATTTAACTTTTCTCTAAGAGCCTGAATAACCAAAGCATCCAAAAACTCCATAGCTACAGGGTTTGCCCCACTCGCCAAAGATTTAAATACAGCATTCATTGCACTTGTAACATCAGGGAAAATACCCATATATGTTTGCTTAAATCTTGGCTTTGGTATAAGTTTTAAGGTAATTTCAGTTGTTACGGCTAATGTTCCCTCACTTGCAATCAAAATACCAGCCACATTATATCCAGCTACATCTTTAATTGTTTTTTTACCAGCACGAATAACTTCACCACTAGGTAAAACAGCACGAATAGCCATCACAAAATCTTTGGTAATCCCATATTTTGCAGCTCTCATACCACCTGCATTTTCACTTACATTACCACCTAAAGTAGAGTACTCTTCACTCGCTGGATCTGGAGGATAAAATAATCCCACCTCTTCAGCAGCTTTTTGTAAATCCATATTTACTACACCTGGCTGAACAATTGCCAACATATTTTGCATATCAATCTCTATAATCTTATTCATATGCTTTTCAAAAGCAAGAATTACCCCACCGCTAGCAGGTAATGCTCCACCTGTAAAACCAGAACCAGCACCTCTTGGAGTAATTATAATTTTATGCTCATTACAATATTTCAAAATATCTTTTATATCTTGCTCATCTCTTGGAAATATAACTGCATCAGGTTCATATCGTGTTCTTGTTGCATCATAACTATACGCAATCAAATGTGCTTTATCACTATATACATTATCTTCTGTTACAAGAGTTTTGAAATAATTTAAATGTTTTTTATCTATCACTGAATACTGTCCATTATTTGGTAATAATTACCCTTAGCTTTTCCACCAAAAATTCCAGTTTTAATCTCTGGTAGTCTCATAAAAAATGGTAAATTACCATCAGAGGGGAGATTCTCCATAGCTCTTTTACTTACTATCTTTTGGCTGATTGGATCATATAAAATTGCTGTATTTTTTTTAACAATATAGATAAGCCCAACTTGATACTCTTTTGCAAATGTTAATAAATTTGCTTTTGTTGGAGAGTTTTCAGACTCTTTAGAAAGAAATGTTGCATACAGATCAGGATGTATCCAATTTTTATCACTACTTCTTGTGATAGTTGAGTAGATATTTTCATTTGGTGCAAGTAGCAAAATATTATTATATAAATAGCCACCAATAACACTATCTCCAACTTTAATTTTATTTTTTACATTTGGAAGAGTTGAATGAATTATAGCTGTTGAGTTTATAGTTCTAGCATTAGAACCTGAAGTTTGTGCAACATAACCTACAATTGCTTGAAGTCTATTACCATAATTATGTATAACTGCTCCACTCATACCAGTCACAGAAAGAGGAGTTTTAAGAGTTACCTCATTTGTTCCTACAGATGATATTGTTGTATTTATAGTAGTTGGGTAAAATCCTGCAAAAGTTGGTATTGATAATATAGCGATTAATATTAATGCAATTTTTTTCATATATATCCTTTAAAAATTAAAAATAATTATCTAGGCTAAATTATACTACTAAAAATATTAATATTAGATAATCAGAAAATATATGCATAATTGAAGATTTGTATCTTTTGCAAAAAAGCTCTTGATAGTAAAAAATTGATATGAAAATAATAACAAATAGTAAACAGAAGGTATCAAGTGTTGTTATCTAAATTGAGTTATAATCAACAGTATTATTTAGAAAAATTGGAGGGTTTATGAAAAACCTAATTATTCTGTTACTACTTATATCTTCATTATATAGTGCAAAAATTACAGAAAATAGCTGGAAAACAGGGGAGTTATTCTCTGAATATTTAAAAAGACAAAATATCCCTTCTGATCTTTTAAATTCTATATCAAAAGAGGACAAATTATTGCTTTTAGAGATACGAAGTGGTGATACTTTTTTTGAACTTAAAGATAACAATAATAATTTACTTCAATCACTAATACCAATCGGTGAAGAGATGCAAGTTCAACTTATAAAAATTCATAAAACAAACAAATATAAATTTGACATCATCCCTATAATTTTTATGGAACGAGAGTATAGAGTTGTTATGAATCTTAAAAAAAGTCCTAGTCAAGATATAAATAGTGAGCTTCGTTATTCAAGATTATCTACTGATTTTAAAGGATTCTTTAAAAATAGAAAAGGTATAAACTTTAAGAAACTTCAAAAAAATGATTTGATGGCATTTATTTATACTCAACAAAGTAGACTAGGAAAGCCTATAAATTCACCAAAAATGACATCTGCGATGCTTGAAACTGGTGGGAAACAACACTTCGGTTTTATGGATAAGGATGGAAATAAATATAGTGATACAGGAAGAACTATTAAATATAAAGTTGGTACAAAAAAAGTAGCAATATATGATAGAATGCGTATGCCTCTTCGTCATCTTAGAGTAACTTCAAGATTTACATACAAAAGATACCATCCAATATTGCATCGTTACCGTCCTCATCTTGGTATAGATTTTGGTGCAAGAAGAGGTACACCTATCATGGCAGCAGGAGATGGAAAAGTTATTTACTCTGGCTGGATGGGTGGATATGGTAAAGTTATAAAAATTAAACATAGTAATGGTTATGTATCTCTATATGCTCACCAAAGTAGATTAAAAGCAAAAAGAGGAAGTAGAGTTAAGAAAGGTCAAGTTATTGGTTATGTAGGAAGTACAGGAAGAAGCACTGGACCACATCTTCATTTTGGATTATATATTAGAGGTAAAGCTGTAAATCCTGCTCGTCATATTAAACTAAAAACTAAAAAATTTAAAACAGTAGATGTTATGGGTACAAGAGTGGTTAATATAAAAGGTGCAAAAAAAGCCAAAAATAGAATTTTAGCACTAAGCAAAAAGAAACCAGCCGTTTATATATGGAATATATATGATGGTTGTAGTGTAGATTATAATTCTAAAAGTAAAGGATAAAATATAATGCTTAATAATATTAGAGAATTTAAGCTTAATAAACTAGAAAATCCAAAATATATAAAATCATCATTGGTCTCTTTTCTTCAAAATGATATTAAAAAAAGTTGGGAAATTGTGTCAGCTCACGATAGTGTGGCTATATTGATTTATCACAAAACTAAAAAGAGATTTATATTGGTAAAGCAATTTAGACCACCTGTGTATATTCACAATCAAGATGGAATAACTGTTGAACTTTGTGCAGGATTAGTTGATAAAGATAAAACTCTTGTAGAGATAGCCCAAGAGGAGATTTTAGAGGAGTGTGGATATAAAGTTGAACTTGATAATATCTCTAAAGTTACATCTTATCGTGTTGATTTAGGTCATTCAGGAAATAAACAAACTCTTTATTATTGTGAAGTTGATGATAATATGAAAGTCTCAGATGGTGGAGGAGTTGATATGGAGTTAATTGAGGTTATTGAGATGGATATTAAGCAGATGCAAGAGATGATTTTTAATGAAAATATTGCAAATGCTCCAAGTTTAAATTTTGCTTTTTATTGGTGGATGAGTAAACAAAAGCTTTATGGATAGAAATCAATTTAAAATCTTTGGAAATCAAAGTGAAGATTTAGCCACAAAGTTTTTAGAAAATAATGGCTTTAGAATTATGGATAGAAATTTTTATGCAAAAAAGATGGGTGAGATTGATATTATTGCAATAAAAGATGAAATTATACATTTTATAGAGGTGAAAAGTAGCTCTAATAATAACTATGAACCAATTTATAATATTACACCTCTTAAATTACGCAAAATAATCAAATCTTCTCAATATTATTTAAAGCAGAAAAAACTTACTAATCTTGCTTTTTGTATAGATGCTTTGATAATTAAAAATGGTGAGATAGATATGATTGAGAATATTACAATATGATTATAAATAAATTTAAATGTGCATCTTTAGAGGGTACAAATGCAAAACTTATAGATGTTGAGGCAACTTTTACAAAAGGTTTACCAGGATTTGCCGTGGTTGGACTTGCTAGTAATGATATTCAAGAGTCAAAAGAGAGAGTAAAATCGGCTTTGCTGACTAATGAATTTGTTTTTCCTCCATTAAAAATCACAGTTAATCTATCCCCTAGTGATATAAAAAAGAGTGGAACACATTTTGATTTGCCAATTGCACTGCTTATTGCTTTAAATAAAGTTGAAATAAAAGATAATGATATTTTTATATTTGGAGAACTTGGACTAGATGGAAAGGTTAAATCAAGTTCAATGTTGTTTCCAATTATATTATCTCTAAAGGAACAGAATCTTATTAAAAAAGCTATTGTTCCAAAAGATGCAATATCATATTTACAACATATTCCAGAAATTAAGTTTATTGCTGTGGATAAGTTATCTGAAGCTATTAGAGCAATTTCATCAAATGATTATCAAACACCAACTCTTAAATATGACTATAATGCTTTAAATCTATTAATTAATGACCAAAAATTTTATTATAATAAAGAGTATGAGATCGATTTTATTGATATAAAAGGTCAAAATATTGCAAAAAGGGCAGCTCTTATCTCTGCTAGTGGGATGCACAATTTTTTGATGGAGGGAAGCCCTGGATGTGGTAAAAGTATGATAGCTAAACGATTTAAATATATATTGCCACCTTTAAATAAAAAAGAGATGTTAAGTATTGCAAAACATCAATTTTTAGATGGCGTAACTCCTGATTTCTTACCAAAAAGACCTCTTCGTTCTCCTCACCACACGGCAACAAGTGCATCAATTTTTGGTGGTGGCTCACTTAATGCTAAAATTGGAGAGGTTGCACTTGCTCATAGTGGAATTTTATTTTTTGATGAACTTCCTCATTTTGCAAAACCAATTCTTGAAGCACTTAGAGAACCTCTTCAAGATAGAAAAGTAAATATTTCAAGGGTAAATGCAAAGATTGAATATGAGGCTGATATTATGTTTGTTGGAGCTATGAACCCATGCCCCTGTGGAAATTTATTGTCAAAAGTACGAGAGTGTAGATGTAGTGATTTAGAAATCAAAAGGTATCAAAATAAACTTTCTGACCCATTTTTAGATAGAATTGATATTTTTGTAGTGATGCAAGAGATTAGTGTAGATGATGTGGGAGATATAAGCTCTAGCAATATGCACACAAAAGTGATAGATGTATTTAGTAGACAAAAAGAGAGAGGGCAAGATAGACTTAATGGAAAACTCTTAGAAAATGAGATTGATAAATTTTGTATATTTGAAGATGATGCAATTAAAATCTTAAATAGTGCTATAAATAAGTTCGCATTAACTCACAGAAGCATAGCTAGTATCAAAAAAACAGCAAGAACAATTGCAGATATTAACTCCCATCAACTAATTCAAAAAATGGATTTATTAGAAGCATTAAGCTATAGAAGACGAAAATAAATTAACTTATTTTAATTTTTTTTCGTCCAAGTTTTTTTATATTAAATTTTAAAAAAATTAAACCAAACTTATAAAAAGTACATTATAATGGAAGATAAACAACCTCTTAACTTATTAAAGCCAATGCACAACTACGCGCCGCCATCTCTCTAGCTGATTTATTTGTAAATATGAGAGTTATAGTGTATTTCTTGGGTCAATTCCAATGACATCAATATAGTACTCTACAGCCCAATGCCAATGAAATAAAGAATTTTTTTCAGACGAGATGGCTTTATAGCCTCTCCCTAATATAGGGAGCTAAAGCACCGTGTCCAAAAGCATAATTCATTGATATTGCTCTACAAACCTCTTTTTATGATTGATTTAAGTTACCTAATATATGTTTCATCTTGACCCCTCTAATAGATAGATTATATCTCTAAAATAATTAATTTATAATGGTAATATAAGTAATTATAAAACAAAAATAACTAAATAACTATATCTTATCTTGTTTTTTAATTATAATTTGATATAATAACCATTATAGATACAAGGTATCTATTAAAGTAAAGGATTCTTATGTTAAAAGATTTTGTTAAATTGGAAACATTTTTAACTGTTTCAAGAGAAAGAAGTTTTTCTAGAGCTTCTGCAAAGCTTGGAATATCACAACCAGCAGTAACTCAACAGATTAAATATATAGAAAAATATTTAGATGCTAAAATTATAGAAAGAAAAAAAAATGGTATAAAATTAACTAGTGAAGGTGATGCTCTTTATAAAGTAGCTGTTGCAATAGAAAAAAGTATTCATGCAGCAGAAAAAGATATATTAAAAATTATGAACAAAGAGATTACTTTTAGATTAGGTGCTTCTTTTACTATTGGAAATTATATTGTTCCAGGAGATTGTTTAAATACAATAAGTGAAACAATTGGAAATGATATTAATCTTAGTGTTCAAGTTAGTGATGTTATTGTTCAAAATATAAAAGATAGAAAATTAGATTTAGGTCTTATTGAGTCTCCAATTATTGATGATTCTTTAATATATAGAGAATGGATAGAGGATGAACTTGTAGTATTTTCTAATTCACAGATTCCAAAAGTACTTAGTACAGAAGAGTTATATGATTTTAGATGGATATGTAGAGAAGAAGGTTCTCACACTAGAAGAATAATTTCAGAGGTATTTGAAGAACTTGGAGTATCTTGTAAAAGTTTTAATGTATTAAGTGAAGTTAGTAATACGACATCTGTACTTCAAACTATAAAAAGAAGTAAAAAAGGTGTAGGATTATCTCCTGTGGTATCTATTATATCAAAACATGCTATATCTGATGAGGTTAGAAAAGGTGAACTTTTCGAGTCAAAAATTAGAGGATACACAATGAAAAGAAAATTATATATTGTATATTCAAAAGAGAATAAACATAATGCTTATGTTGAAAAAGTTGTTAATTTTATTATTTCAGGTAATTGTTAATTAAATAAAAATTGAGATTCCGTGTCAAGCACGGAATGATAATTATTTGTGATTCTAAATTGTGAATAGTTATTTGTCATTCTGCAATGATTGTTTGTCATTCTGAACTTGATTCAAAATCTCTTATCGTTACTTTAAAAAGCTCTCTATATCTTTAGCAGTTAAACCATCACTTACACTTTTAATTCTATTATTCTCCAAAGTTATAAAAAATATTTTATCACCTGATTTACCATTTTTTAAAACATCTGATATTTTTGAATCATAAATTAAGGTTGTTGGATATTCACTTTTTCTTAATGATGGCAAAGCAAATGTATTTCTTATCACAACAGGCATTTTACTAATATCTGCCACAAGCATAACTCCTTTTGATTCTAAAAACTTTTTTGGTTGAGAACTAATAAAATTATTAGCAATATGACCCATCTCTTTTGAAAATACTACAATTAATTTTTGAGTACTGCTGTCTAATGAGATATCTTTATCAAATTGATCCAAAAGATTAAATGTCATCATAGATCCTCTATTAAATCCATCTGTTAATTTTAATGAATATTTTGATGCATCATACTTATCTTCTGAGTTCATAAAGAATATTCCTCCTATTGCTAGAACTAATATAACTATCATTGATATAACTATTTTTTTTACCATTTTGTTCCTTATTGTTAAAGTTTACGGTATTTTAACAAAAAGTGATTAACAATGATATAAAATTTGGGAGAATTAAACATATTTTTATCTTATCTTTTTATAATACAACTTATGAAAATAAATATTATTATAGTAGATAAAAAATCAAAAGAATCTATATATACCCCTTTGATTGAACATTACAAAAAAATAAGTAAAACCTTTGTTGAAGTCAATATTATTGAGGTTTTTAATAAAGATATATCTAAAGCACAACATATCTCTCCTCTTAAAGCACAAGATAGCTATTCAATTGCTTTAGATAAATATCTTAATAATGGATATAATATCGCATTAGATCCATCAAGTAAAGAGGTGGATACTTATCAATTTGCAGATTTACTTAGAGATAAATCTAGTATTAATTTTTTTATAGGTGGTGCTTATGGTTTTGAAAAAAAGTTTATAAATAGATGTAATAGTCAAATATCTATGGGTAAAATCACGCTTTCACACAAGCTAATTAAAGTTGTATTAATGGAACAGATATTTAGAGGATTAACTATTATAAATAATCATCCATATCATAAATAAAATATATCAAGGAGTTACAATATGCTAACAAAAGAAAATTTACAAGAGTTTAAAAATAAATTGATTCTTCGTAAAAAAAAGATTATACAAAATCTTGCAGAGACGGAGAAAGAGATTATAGATATGCGAAGTTCAGACTTAAATGATGAAGGTGATCATGCAGCTGTATCTGTGGAGACTTGTGTTGATAGTGCAATACTAGCACAGCAATTTAAAGAACTAAGTGAAATTGAACTTTCTTTAGATAAAATAAAAAATAATACTTATGGCATATGTGAGATGTGTGAGGAGTTAATTGATATGAATAGATTAGAGGTCAAAAACTTTGCAAGATTTTGTATAACATGTCGTAAGATAAATGAAAAAATTTTAAAGGATACTAAATGAGAATAAATCTTTATATTATCGCCTCTTTGGCTCTGATTGTAATAGTTGCTGCTTTTGTATATACAGTCATAAGCCCCGCTAATTATGAAACTACTATATATGGTCAATCTTTAAATTTTCCGATAGCTGTATGGATTACTATCCCTATGTTTATTTTATTACTTAGTTCCGTATTTCATATGATGTATTATGGTTTTAAGAATCATATGAGATTGAAAAAATGGGTAAAAGATACTGATACTCTAAAAGATGCTTTATATTGGTCTATTTTAAAAGAGCCTAAAAAAAAGAAATATCTTAAAAATGATATGAAAAAATGTGCTTCTATCCTAAATATGTCAAATATAGAAGTTAATGGTTCGGCAGAAGGACTTGATGATAAGTTCGTGGGTGTTTTAGATATTGTAAAAGATATTAATTTAGGTAAATATATTGATTTAAAAGAGAAAAAGCTTAATAAAGTTTTATCAAAGGAAAATCCTCTTGTAATTCAAAATAGTATCAATAGATTACAAGTATCTCCAGAATATATAGAAGAGGTATTGCATTCAAAAGAGGGTCATTCAGATAAAGTACTAGCAAAAGCTATATCTCTATTTATTAAGACTGCTTCATTCTCAGATGCATTTAAATATGTTAAACTTTTAACAATTCAAGATTTTTATTTAATGCTTGACCGTGTTGATGCTGGAGAAAAGATTGACTTTGAAAAAGATATGCTAGATAAATTTGTTATAGCATTTAAATTTGAATGTGAAGATTATATGAGATTATCTTTAACAACTTTAAATAAATTTACACCAACAGATAATATTGGATTATTTAATAATTATAGAAAAATTACAGAAAAAGCAGAAAATGCTTATTTATGTATCTTATTTGAATATGAAAGAATAGAATATATTGAAGAGTTCCTTGAAGAACAAAGAGATGATGAATTTAAAAGATATAGAGCTTTATTAGAACTAAGAAATAGTAACTATCACTTTAAGCTAGAAGATTTTATTGATAAACAAACAGTTTGTAATGCTCATTGATTTTTCTAAACCTATCTACGCCTTAGCCCCTCTTGCGGGGTTTACAGACCTTCCCTTTCGTTCAGTTGTTAAAAAATTTGGAGCAGATTTAACTGTAAGTGAGATGATTAGTTCAAATGCCCTAGCTTATAATAGTAAAAAAACTTTTAAAATGTTAGAAAAAAGCCCACTAGAAACCCCTTATTCTATTCAACTTGCAGGTTCTCAAGAAGATATTATAAAAAGAGCTGTTGAGATTTTAAATGATAAAGATGGTATAGATATAATTGATTTAAATTGTGGATGCCCTGTGCCAAAAGTGGTAAATAATCTATCTGGAAGTGCATTATTAACAGATTTACCAAAAATGGCAAGAAGTATAGAAACAATTAAAAGATATTCAAATAAACCTCTTACTTCTGTTAAAATTCGTTTAGGATTTGAAAAAAAGAACCACCTTGAAATAGCTAAATTATGCGAAGATAGTGGAGCTGATTTTATTGCTGTTCATGGGCGAACTCGTGCTGGAAAATTTAAATCAGAAGTTGATTATGAAGCAATAAAAGAGATTAAAGAGTATATAAATATCCCTGTAATTGCAAATGGAGATATTGATACACCTCAAAAAGCAAAATGGGTTCAAGAATATACTCAAGCAGATGGATTAATGATTGGACGAGGTGCAATTGGAAAACCATGGATTTTTCATCAAATAAAAGAGGGAGTTGATAGCGTAAGCGATGCTCTTATCAAAGAGGTTGTACTTGAACACTTTGATCAAATGATAAAATTTTATGGAGAATATGGTGTGATACTTTTTCGTAAACATCTACATACATACTCAAAAGGTGGATATTCAGAAGCCTCAGCCTTTAGAAATGAAGTTAATACAATTGTTAATCCAAATAAAATGAGAGATGTTGTTAATGCCTTTTTTTCACAAAGTACAAATCTAAAAATCTAATCTAAGTACCGTGTATTGAATTTCCACTTTTTATACTATAATGCTCCAAAAATAATCTAAGATAAAAAATGGGAAGACAACCACGAATAGACTTGGCAGGATTTCTTCATGTTGTCAATAGAGGAATAGAAAGAAATAATCTCTATAAATCAGATAAAGATAAAACTTTAGAAGAGCTTTTTGATAAATCTAAAACCAAACGACAACGCAATAATGCCATAATCAATGCTATAGAAGATACTTATAACTGACATTCATCACCCCTATAAACTTAAAGTAATATAATAAGAAATAAATATATATATTAGGAATATACCATCTGTTTTACAAAAATAAATAAAATAAAAACAAAAAAATTAGGGCATTTAGGCT
>Ga0256842_1000612_pt1 | contig 31328 bp, 30 predicted proteins | sample 4559240metaG_FD_185973 | JGI IMG/M metagenome (GOLD analysis project Ga0256842, IMG submission 185973) | Hydrothermal vent microbial communities from Guaymas Basin, Mexico - 4559-240 | ecosystem: Environmental > Aquatic > Marine > Hydrothermal vents | place: Mexico: Guaymas Basin | collected... | reverse complement strand
AAAACTTCTTTCTTTTTCATAGGGAAATATTATTGAATATTGTTATCTTTTGCAAGGAAAAAATATGCAACATTTTCACTTGACGATATTCTAATATTGGAATATATTAAAATCGGAAATTAAAAAATGGAGGTGTAAAATGCTCGACAGATTCGCAAAACACAGAGAGATTGTAAACAGTATCACAACATTAGATGATACGGAAAAGGAGTTGCTCTATTCTGCCTTAAACATTCACGGACACTTCTGCGGTGGTATGCCTATGGGATATTTAGCAGGTCTTGCAGGCTTAAAGGCTTTAGGCGCACCAAGAGAACTTAACATGGACAAAGAAGTAATTATCTTTGTTGGAGACCATCATGCTGGTGGCTGCTTTGCTGACGGTGTTCAGTTTGCAACAGGATGCACCTTTGGTAAAGGCATAATGAGAAAAGAACCAAAAGGTAAGTGGTGCTATCTATTGATAGACAAAAAAAATGAAAAGGCTGTGAAGGTTACGGTTAAGCCAGAGATAATGAAAGCAGCATTCAATTCACCATTCATAAAAAATTATAGAACTAAAGGTATTCCACCTACAGAAGTTGACCAAGAAGTCGCAATCAAGGCATTCTTGGGACTGTTCTCAAAACCATTTGAAGAGATAGTCAACATTGAAGGTCCATTTGATTACAAGGTTGACAAGACGCCATCTTCACATAATTTGGCATTCTGCGAGAAATGTGGCGATGCCGTTGCCGAGAATTATTTAAGAGTAGAAGATGGCAAAAAGGTTTGTCTTGACTGTTTTACATACAACAGCTAAGGTGATTAATCATGTTTAGCGTATCAACAGGCGTTGTAGCTTTAAGCTTTGTGATTATATGGGCTGCGTCGTTTCTGTTTGCCATGCTTGGACTTGGTGGTGGCATGGTATATATACCCGTAATGAAATGGTTAGGGTTTGATTTTAAAAGCGTCGCCATACCATTAGGATTACTTCTCAATGGCTTAAATACGGCGCTTGCCATGATTCAGTATCACAAGGCAAAGCTGATAGATTACAAAGGCGCTTTGCCTTTTGCCCTTGCAGCAGTAATTGGAGCGCCAATCGGTGCATACACAGTTCAGTTTATACCAACAAGGATAGTCTTGATTCTCTTTATTATTGCCGTCTTAATGGCTGCAGTCAGGGTATTTATATCAATAAAGGCACCAGAAAAAGACAACCTGATAGAACTCAAAAAAAGGTTGATATACGGTGGTATCAGCGGACTTTTAATAGGTTTTATCGGCGGAATGCTCGGTATAGGCGGTGGATTCTTGATAGGACCTATTCTAATGAGTATGGGTTACAACGCAAAAAGAGCAGCAGCCACAACAGCTTATATTGTAACCTTCTCATCAGCAAGTGGGTTCTTGGGTCATGCCGCAGAAGGACATTTTGACCTGCTTCTAACAGCCGTTCTGGTTGTTGCAGTACTATTGGGTTCTCAGCTTGGAGCAAAGTTTACGGTAAAAACTACAAACACAAAGACAATCAAAAAGATTTATGCTATAATTCTTATACTTATCGCTATCAAACTGACACTTGGTTTGTTTGGAGTGAGTTTTAAGTGAATCTTGAAACCTATGAACTTAAAGCACAGGTGGTTAAGGCGCTTGCCCACCCTTTGCGCCTTGCCATCTGTGAATATTTATTAGAAACAAAAGAGCCAAAATGCGTAAATTACATAGCAAGTGTTTTTAACAAAAACCAATCAGTTATTTCAAAGCATCTCTCTATTCTTCAACAGGCATCAATTGTAAAGATTCAAAAAGAAGGCGTATTTACACGATATACTTTAACTCAACCAGAAATTATAGATAATCTATTAAAAAGCATTAACGAGATAGTAAAGAAAACAGCAGAAAACAATATTAGATTGACAAAGCACCTTTAGAAAGACTCATCCATTATACTCTTTGCTACTTTTAAGGCTTCCTTATGCTCTCTTACATCATGCACCCTGAAAATTGAAGCACCTTTAAGCAAGGCTGCAACATTTGAAGCAATAGTGCCAAATAATCTATCCTTAGGATTTTCAATATTCAAAATTGCACCTATAAAACTCTTTCTTGATGTTCCAACAAGAATAGGCCTGCCAAATATCTTAAACGATTCAATATTATTCAGAATCTTTAAATTACCTTCAAAATTCTTACCAAAGCCAATACCAGGATCAAGCACAACCCTTTTTTCATCTATACCAGCATTTTTTAGCTTTCCCAATATCTTATCAAATTTCTCATTTATCTCTGCTATTAGATGTTCGTAAACAGGGTTTTTTTGCATATTCTTTGGCGTGCCTTTTATATGCATCTCAACAATACCGCAATCACTACCTGACAAAACATCCAAAAGCTTCTTATCAAAACCAAGTCCGCTTATATCGTTTATTATATCAGCACCTAAGGATAAGACTTCTTCTGCCACCTTAGATTTGTATGTATCAACAGACAAGATAACATCACTGCCAAATCTCTTCTTAATTGCTTCAACGACAGGAACAACGCGCTTCAATTCTTCATCTAAGTTTACAAAATCACTGCCCGGACGCGTTGATTCTCCACCAACATCAACAATATCCGCACCTTCTTTTAGCATCTCTTCTGTTCTTCTTAACGCTGCATCAACACTGTTAAACTTACCACCATCAGAGAACGAATCAGGCGTAACATTCAAAATACCCATAATCAGATAATCGTTTTTTAGATTAAAACGTTTTCCTTTAAATTCAAAAATGAAGTCCGATTCTATTAAACCACCTAAAGCTTCTTCAATCCTTTTGCCAACTTCTCTTAAAAATTCAAAATTTTGAAGCTTCAACTTACCAGCAAGCTTTTTAATCCTTTTTACATCGCCAAGAATTAGGCAGTCTGTAATCTCTTTTTTTGCCGTTATAACATCCTTCTGGACTGCAGCATCTATGCCGACAGATAAGGCTTCCTGTTTTAAGATATTGGCATGATAGAACTTACAATTAAATACCTTAACAGCATAACAGATACCTTTTTTATCCATCAAATCAACGGCAATATCATCAACGCCTATGTTTTTCAGCTCTTCTCTTACTTTTTCTATTTCGTTTATCTTAAGCAGCTCTATCATCGTCTAATCCCAAGATCTCATTTATCTCTTTTGCATCTATAACTTCCTTCTCAAGCAAGGTTTGAGCCATTTTTTCCATTTTGTCTTTGTTTGTTTCAATTATATCGATTGCCTTTTTGTAAGCATCTTCGACTATAGTTCGAATCTCTTTGTCTATCATTTTTGCAGTTTCTTCGCTATATGTTGTTTTAACCGCCATATCGCGCCCTAAAAAGACCTCTTTTGAGTCTTCGGAAAACGATACAGGACCAAGCGAACTCATTCCCCATTCGCAAACCATCTTTCTTGCAATATCCGTTGCTCTTTCTATATCATTTCCAGCTCCGGTTGTTATGGTGTTAAGCATAATTTCTTCAGCTACTCTTCCGCCCATTAAAACAGCTATTCGGTTTAATAGATATTCTTTATCGTATGTGTATCTGTCATCTTCAGGCAACTGTTGTGTAACGCCGAGCGCCACTCCGCGCGGAATAATGCTAACCTTATGAACAGGGTCGGTGTTGGGTAACATCTTTGCTACTATAGCATGACCTGATTCGTGATACGCCGTTGTTTTCTTTTCTCTGTCGCTTACTATCACATTTTTACGCTCAGGTCCCATAAGCACCTTGTCCTTTGCTACGTCAAATTCGTCCATTGTTACAATTTTTTTATTACGCTTAGCTGCAAGTAAAGCTGCTTCGTTTACAAGATTGGATAAATCTGCACCAACAAAGCCAGCGGTTGATTTTGCTATAATTTCTAAATCTACATCTTCTGCAAGTGGAATTTTTTTCGTATGAACTTTGAGTATTTCCAACCTTCCTTTTATATCGGGTTTTGGCACTACAACCCGCCTATCGAATCTTCCTGGTCTTAATAAAGCCGGGTCTAAAACATCGGGTCTGTTGGTTGCTGCTATGACTATTATATTCGTATCCGTTTGAAAACCATCCATCTCAACTAAGAGCTGATTTAGGGTTTGTTCTCTTTCATCATTTCCGCCGCCTACGCCTGCTCCCCTTTGTCTTCCTACGGCATCTATTTCATCTATGAAAACGATACAGGGTGCACTTCTTTTTGCCTGATTAAACAAATCTCTAACCCTACTTGCACCAACGCCGACAAACATTTCAACAAAATCGGAACCGCTTATTGAAAAAAACGGAACACCTGCTTCACCTGCTACAGCCTTTGCTATTAGGGTTTTTCCCGTTCCTGGTGCACCGACAAGTAGAACGCCTTTTGGTATCTTTGCCCCAATTTTTATAAACTTGCCTGGGCTTTTTAGAAATTCTATTATTTCTTGCAATTCTTCTTTGACTTCTTCTATGCCAGCTACATCTTTGAATGTAATCTTGTTTTTACTGTCGGTTACAAATAGTCGGGCGTTGCTTTTTCCAAATGACAATGCTTTGCCGCCTTTGTTCATTTGATTCATAAAATATATCCATATAAAGATAAAAACGAGCATAGGCGCCCAGTATATAAGAATGTTTGTAAGGAGTGAGTTATCTTCTTTGGGTTTGATATCGACATTTATATTACGTTCTACGAACATATCTGCAATCTTTTGAACATCCGGTACGTAAGTTTTGTATCTCTTTTTGTTGTTCATTGTAATGTAGACGTAATTTCCGTCTATCTTTGCATTTTTGACCTTGTCTTGATTTATGACTTCTATGAGTTTGTTGTATTCCATGGTTGCATAGTTGTATTTTGTTGTATTGAACATATTGAAAAGCAGTATCATTAAAACTGCTATAATCATCCATAACAGTGCGTTTCTGTATACCGACGACATCGAACCTCCCTTAAAATTTTTCACAGGATATTATCACAATATGTTTTTTAAGTCTATAAGCTTTTTGGTAGTTTAATTTTTTATGTTGAAAATAGCATATATTATGTTATATTTTAAAAATGTAAAAAAGTGGAATTCGGAGGCTAAAAAATGGGTATTTTTGGTAAAAAGAGAGACGATAAACCTCAGTTAAAAAGAGATAATTCTCTTGATATGAAGCTGGCTGATGTTGCTAATTTTCTTGAAAAAGATGAGATTAATTTTCTTAACTCGCAGACCGATAAGGTTGCTGCTTTGATTGAGATATTAAAAAATAGATGTTATGAGTTGGATTATTTCGTTGATAATTTTCCTGTTGCTATGTTTGTTATATCTCCTGAAAGAGAACTTATAAGATGGAATAAGGAATTTGAACTTATTACCGAGCATACACATGATGAGATTAAACAGGCTGTTAAAGCGCCTAATGTTCTTTGGCCTATAAATCCGTCTGAGTGCAGGGTTTGTAAGTTTGTTGTTGATTTTGTAGAAAAACAGCAATCAGGTATAGGCACAGCAGAGATTGCAAGAAAGAATGGTGATATTATACCTGTTTTTGTGTACGCTGAGCCTATTGTTAAAAACGGTAAGGTGATAAAAACGTATGTAACGCTGAGAAATATACTTGATGAAATAGCAAAAGAGGAAGAAGCAAGAAAAGAGTTCTTTAAGAAAGAAACAGAAAATGTTATTTATATTCTTGAAAATATAGCAAATAAACAACTTGGAGATATTCTTACCATTCCTGATGACAGTAGTTTTAAGGTGCTTGAAGAACCTATAAATCAGATTCAAGAAACGATAAGACAGGTTGTTCATGACCTTAGAAATTCTACTCAACTTGTAGAAGATGTTTATCATACGACAAAGGGTTCATTGGAAGAGTTGATTGTTTGGAATAAGGAAAAATTTATACCGTCTCAATTGGATGTTGCTCAGAAAGCCGAAGCTTTAAATGAGTCTATGAATAATATAAGTAAAATGACTGACATAATAAAGGGTATAGCCGATCAGACAAACCTGCTTGCGCTAAATGCTGCAATTGAGGCTGCAAGAGCCGGAGAGTATGGACGTGGTTTTGCTGTTGTTGCTGATGAAATTAGAAAATTAGCCGAAAAATCTCAAGAGTCAGCAAACGAGATAACAACCATAATAACAAACATAAAAACAAACGTTAAGGGTATGAATGAAGACATAGGAATAACCAAGCAAGAAGCTGAAAATCTAATGAACAGTCTGCATAAAATCATAGAAACATTTGAAAATATGGCTCAAAATATCGCAGAATTGCAAGAAAACGTCAAGGATTTCCAACTTTAAATTGTTTAATTTTTGAATATCCGAATGATGTTAATGTTAAAATGATATAGACTAAGGCTATAAATTGAAGTTGTTGTAAGTTTGTTTTATATTCATAGTAAAACACGCTTGATACTCCAAAAAATAGAAGCATTATAGATAATGTAGATATAAATGCAGGTGTCCCTGTTTGTTTTCTTATCTTAAAATTAGCTATTGCCATTAAAAAAGAAACAAACAGAAAGGTAATGCTGCCGAATTCAAGGATTAGTTTTAATCCGCCTATTGCAATCAGTAGTGACGCCACAGAAGACATTGATATAATAGCATTTGTGGGCATAGTGCCCTTTCTTTTTGTTAGAAACTTCGGCATATATCCATCATCGGCTATTCGTGCCATTTGGTGGGAAGAGCCGTAGAGTGTAGAATTTATAGCACTGCTTGTTGCAAGTATCGCACCAGCTATTACCGCTATTTTAAAAGAATTCCCCAATACATGCTGTGCTGTATATGCCAATGCATATTCCTGATATTTTGAAAGCAGGTTTATATTAACTGTTTCAACAGTCCCTAATGCTATAAAAAAATATAAAAAGGCGACAATGGCTACAGATATATATATGGATTTTGGTATGTCAGTATCCGCATTTTTCATATCATTGACAGCATTTATTACAAGTTGAAATCCCTCATATGCGACAAATGTTATGGATGAGACTACAAATATATTAAATATGTTTGTCTTGTGAAAATCTCTATATGATTTATAAAATAGGTCAACGGTTGAATAATCTGATGCAAGTATTAAACCTATGGAAACGGCTATGAGTATGGTTAATTTCGTATAGACCATAATGTCTTCAATTTCACTCATACTTTTAACGCCTTTTAAATTAATAAAAGCAAAAACCCATATAATGAATATTGCTGTAAATTTTCTTAAAACTTCTATGCAAGCTACGGTGTACCCACCTATTGCGTACGATGAAAAGGTGTAGGCGTATAGTGCAAGTGTTGAAATATAGCCAAAAATTGTATACCAACCTATAAAAGCACTTGCCAGATGAGAGTTTTTAAACGTTTTTCTAAAAAATGAATAGGTTGCTCCTTCGTCTTTATAGTAAACACCCAACTTTATGTAAGAGTATGCAGCAATTAAAGCAAGCAAGCCTCCCAAAAGTATTGCAAATGGCGCTAAAAAACCAATCATTTTTACAGCAATGCCCAATACGGTAAAAATACCACCGCCGACCATTCCACCTATGGCTATAGCTATCAGCTCTCTTATCCCAAGCTCTTTTTTTATCATAGTCATAATGTAATCTAAATTGATATATTATTCAAAAGATTTTTGTTGACCGTTTGGGTTTAGATTGATTACAATCTTGTAACAATTTTTTGAAGGAGGCGGTATGAAACAGTTCTTTGGTTTGTTATTGGTTGTTTTCATTGTTTTATTTGGTTTTTCGGGTATCTCAAATGCTACAGACAACAAAATCAAAGCGGCGTTTTTGTATGTAGGTCCGCACAATGACGGTGGATGGAGTCAGTCTCATGATGAAGGAAGAATTTATCTTCAAAAACACGTTCCTTATGTAGATACGGCTTATTCGGAAACCGTTCCTGAAGGTGCACCGTGTGAAAAAATTATAAGGGATTACATCCATAAGGGCTACAAGGTAATCTTTGGAACGAGTTTTGGTTTTATGGATTCTATGTATAATGTGGCAAAGGATTATCCTGATGTTATATTTGAACACTGTTCCGGTTATAAAACGAGAAAGAATATGGGTACATACTTTGGAAGGATGTACCAAGCCGACTATCTATCGGGTATTGTTGCTGGTATGATGACAAAGACAAACTATATAGGTTTTGTTGCACCATTTCCTATTCCTGAAGTTATAAGGGAGATTAACTCTTTCACAATAGGCGCAAGAGAGGTAAATCCAAAGGTAGAAGTCCACGTAATTTGGACAAATTCATGGTTTAACCCTGTCAAGGAGCGCTCGGCAGCCAATACGTTTATTGCTAATAAAGCCGATATCATAGCAAGCGGTTGCGACTCTCCTGCATCGATAGAAGGCGCTAAAAAAGCCCATATCTACGCAATAGGCTACGATAGAGACAATCACGATAAATTTCCAAAAACAATTCTTACTTCAAGAATATGGCACTGGGGCGTTTTTTATACTAAAGCTATAGAAGAAATTAAAAAGGGAACATGGAAATCTGAGCAGTATTGGGGCGGATTGAAAGACGGCATTGTAAGTTTGGGTAAATTTGGCGATACCGTTCCCGAAAAGGTTAAAAAATACGTTTTAAAGAGACAAAAAGAGATTATAGATGGTAAATTTAAGGTTTTTGCTGGGCCGATATATGACAATAAAGGTAAATTGAGAGTTAAGAAAGGTGAAGAATTGTCGGATAAAGACAAACTCTCAATGCAGTGGTTTGTTAAAGGCGTAGTAGGAACAATTCCTAATAAGTAAACCTAAAAATGAGCCGAAGGTTTTAAGCCTTCGGTTTTTTTATTTATGAGAAATAACAGTTTTGCTTTAAAAGCCGTAAATATAACAAAAAAATTTCCTGAAACCATAGCCAATGAAGGTATAAATTTCTTTTTGGAAAAAGGAGAAATTCATGCCCTTTTAGGCGAAAATGGAGCAGGTAAAACCACTTTTATGAATATACTTTATGGAATATATATGCCCACTGAAGGTGAAATATATATAAACAATAAAAAGGTCGATATAAAAAGCCCGCTTGATGCCATTAATCTTGGTATAGGTATGATTCATCAACATTTTATGCTGGTGGATTCTTTGACAGTTTTGGAAAATGTGATATTGGGTTTAAAGAATCAGGGCTTTGTTGTAGATAAAAAAAAGATTGAAAAAAGATTAAAGGAAATATCCGAGTTATATGCCTTAGATGTTAGCCCAGATGCTAAAATTTGGCAATTGTCGGTCGGTGAACAGCAAAAGGTTGAGATAATAAAGGTTCTTTTTAGGGGTGCTGATATCCTGATACTTGATGAACCCACAGCAGTATTAAGGCCTCAAGAAACAGAACCGCTATTCGATATATTGAGAAAGATGAAAAATGACGGTAAATCTATCATATTCATAACCCATAAACTTGATGAAGTTATGGCGGTAGCCGATAAGATATCGGTCTTAAGAAAAGGAAAGCTTATTGAGACCGTAGATAAATCTCAAACGACAAAAGAATCCCTTGCTGAAATGATGGTGGGCAGAGCCGTTTTGTTTGATTTTTACAAAAAGGATAAGCACAACAAGGAAAATTTGTTAGAAATACATAATGTAAGCGTTGATTCAGAATCCGGTATAAGGGTTGTTGATAATGTAACGCTTAACGTAAAAAAGGGTGAGATTTTAGGTATAGCTGGAATTTCAGGAAACGGACAGCAGGAACTTGTTCAAGCTGTTGTAGGGTTTAGGAAGGTTAAAAACGGTAAGGTTGTTTTTGATGGATTGGATATAACCAATAAATCCGTTAGATTTATCACTCAAAAGGGTATAAATTACATACCGGCAGACAGAGTCGGTATGGGTCTTGCTCCAAATCTGTCTTGTGTGGATAATGCGATAATGAGAAATTACTATAAGAAAAAGATGTCTTCAAATTTTATTCTAAATTATAAAAAAGCTGTAGAGTATACAATAAAGATAGTCGATATGTTTAATGTCGCCGTAGCCGATATTTTTAAGCCTATCAAATTGTTGTCGGGTGGCAATATGCAAAAACTTTTATTTGCAAGGGAGTTATTGGAAAACCCAAAACTTTTGATAGCATCATATCCTACAAGAGGTTTGGACTTAATATCGACCGAATTCGTAAGAAAGCAGATGTTAAAGGTTAGAGATGAAGATATGTCTGTTATTTTGATTTCCGAAGATTTGGACGAAATACTTTCCATATCGGATAGGATTGCAGTGATGCATAGAGGAAGTATTGTCGGTGTTGTGGATGCAAAAAATGTAGATAAAAACACCATAGGTTTGATGATGGGTGGTGATAGGTTGAAGGATGAATAGTTATGCTCTATTTTGAAAAGCGAAAAAGCGTATCCAAGGGTTTAAAAATATCTATACCGCTTGTATCGCTAATTATAGGCGTGCTCTTTGGCGCATTAGCCATAGCTATTGTAGGTATAAATCCCTATGATGTTTATAAATCATTATTTTTGAGCGCATTTGGTAGTTGGTATGTATTTTCCGAAACACTTGTATCAGCTACGCCACTACTTTTAATAACCGCCGGTTTGATACTTGTATTTAAAATGGGCGTCTGGAATATAGGCGCATACGGTCAATATATTATGGGTGCTATATTTAGTTCTTATTTTGCTATATTTTTACCGCCAGATACATCAAAGCCGTTGATGCTTCTTTTGATGTTTTTCGGAGGATTAATCGGAGGCGCTATTTGGGCTATAATTCCTGCAATATTAAAGGTTTTTTGGGAAGTAAATGAGGTTATCACAACCTTGCTTCTAAATTACATAGCACTTTATGTTTTAAAATTTTTGATGTATGGTTCATGGAGAAATCCGACAAGTTACGGTTTTCCTTTATCCAAGCCATTTCCAGATTCTGCTCAATTGCCCATTATATTTTCGCACACAAGAATTACGTTGGGATTTGTGTTTGCTGTTATTGCTGTCTTGTTGATTTGGTTTCTTATCTCCAAAACAAAATTTGGATATGAAGTAAGGGTTATAGGTGATAATCCCACGGCGGCAAAATATGCCGGCATAAATGTAAATAAAAACATAATTATAGCGATGGCAATAAGCGGGGCATTGGCAGGTTTAGCCGGTATGGTTCAAGTTTCTGGCATCATTCATTTTTTGCAGGTTAAAATAAACGCAAATTACGGTTATACATCAATAATAGTTGCCTGGATTTCGTATCTTAATCCCGTTATGTGTTTTATTACATCTGTTTTATTTGGAGGCTTAGAATCGGGCGGTTATTCGATTCAAATAAGTATGCGCGTTTCCTACGGTATAGTGGGTCTGATAGAAAGTATAGCCCTTTTTAGTATTGTTGGAGCACAGATATTTTTGAATTATAAATTAAGGTGGAGAAAATGAGTGAAGCGGTCTTGATATTGCTTCTATCTAATGCTGTGAAAGCTGGAACAATACTGCTCTATCCAACCATAGGCGAAATATTTTCAGAAAGGGCAGGAATATTAAATCTTGGCGTAGAAGGCATGATGCTAATAGGCGCATTTTTCGGATTTATGATTACACACATTACGCACAATCCATATCTCGGTTTTTTGGCGGGTGTTATGGCGGGTGGTTTGGCGTCTTTGATTCATGCGTTTATATCCATAACATTAAGAGGCAATCAAATAGTAAGCGGACTGGCTTTAACCATATTCGGTGCGGGCTTTACAACATTTTATGGTCAACAATGGATTAATATGAATCTTGAAGTATCATTTTCTCCCATTGCATTACCGATATTGTCGAGCATTCCTTTTATCGGTGATATTTTGTTTAAGCAAGATATAATAGTATATCTATCTTATATAACGGCTTTAGTTATGTGGTTTGTGCTTTATAAAACGACTATTGGTATAAATTTAAGGGCTGTTGGTGAAAATGCAAAAGCATCAAACGCTATGGGCGTAAGTGTATATAAAGTTAGATACTTTTGGACATTCTTCGGCGGATTGATGGCAGGTGCCGGCGGTGCGTATTTAACTATCGGTTATGCCCCTTTTTGGTTGGACGGTATAACAGCGGGTAGAGGTTGGATAGCAATAGCGCTTGTCATATTTGCGATGTGGGACCCATTGAAGGCTGTTTTAGGTGCTTATCTTTTTGGTAGCATAAATGCGCTTCAGTTTCAGCTTCAAGCAGGTGGGACGACAATTCCTTCTGCTATTTTAAATATGCTTCCGTATCTTGTTACATTTATAGCCATAGTTATAAGCAGTATCATAGTTAAGGCTAAACATATAAGACCGCCAAGAGAGCTTGGTATTCCCTACTCAAGAGAAGAAAAATAGTATGTTTGTATTGGCATTAAATCTTGACAAGTATGGGATAAAATGATAACAACATTATCCATAATTGGGCGCATAGCTCAGGGGGAGAGCGCTTGCTTGACGCGCAAGAGGCCAGTGGTTCGAAACCACTTGCGCCCACCATTTTATTTTTGAGGTAGGAATGTATGTTGATAGAAAAGGGCGTTAATCTGCTTGAATATGCAAAGAAGAATAAACTAAAAAGCGCAATAGCAGCAAAAATAGACGGTAAAATAGTTGATTTAAATACCACACTCAACGAAGATAAGGATGTTGAGTTTATAGATATAGATTCAAAAGAAGGTATAGAAATACTTAGGCATTCATCGGCTCACATAATGGCTCAAGCTGTAAGCCACCTATTTCCAAACGCAAAATTTGCTGTTGGTCCAGCCATAGAAAACGGTTTTTATTACGATATGGATGTGGGCAGAACACTAACCGAAGACGATTTAAAAGCCGTTGAAAAAGAGATGAAAAAAATAGTGGGTGCGAACTATAAATTTGAAAGAAAAGAATTGAGCAAACAAGAAGCCATAGATTATTTTAAGAATAAAGGCGATGAATATAAGGTTGAAATTATTAACGATATAGAAGAAGACCCTGTAAGTTTTTATACTCAGGGAGATTTTACCGATTTGTGTAGAGGGCCCCATATTCCGTCTACAGGATATTTAAAACACTTTAAACTTTTAAGTGTTGCAGGAGCATATTTTAAAGGTGATGAAAAAAGACCGATGCTTCAAAGGATATACGGTGCTGCTTTTGCAACAAAAGAAGAGCTTGATAAATATATAAAATTCTTGGAAGAAGTAAAAAAGAGAGACCATAGAAAAATAGGAAAAGAATTGGATTTGTTTAATATAACAGACGAAGTGGGACCTGGTTTAATTATTTGGCATCCAAAGGGTGCTATGCTTAGGTATTTAATAGAAAGTTTCGAGCAAAAAGAACACATAAAAAGGGGTTATGAATTTGTCAAGGGTCCTGAGATTTTAAGGACAGATTTATGGAAAAAAAGTGGACATTTCGACCATTACAGAGAAAATATGTATTTTACCGAAGTAGATGAGCAAAGTTTTGGTATAAAACCTATGAACTGCCTTGGTCATATAGAAGTATACAAGTCAGCAAAAAGAAGCTACAGAGAACTTCCTAAGAGATACTTTGAGCTTGGTGTTGTTCATAGGCACGAAAAAAGCGGTGTTTTGCATGGGTTATTGAGAGTTAGAGAATTTACCCAAGATGACGCACATATATTTTGCAGACCCGACCAGCTAAACGATGAGATAATAGGCGTTTTGAATTTTGTTCAGGATGTTATGGGTTTGTTTGGCTTTGAATATGAGCTTGAAATATCTACACGTCCTGAAAATTCAATAGGAAGCGATGAGCAGTGGGAGCTTGCGACAAACGCTCTTATAAATGCCTTAGAGAATACGAATAGAAAGTATGATATAAATGAAGGCGATGGAGCATTTTACGGACCCAAAATAGATGTAAAGCTCAAAGATGCTTTGGGTAGAAGTTGGCAGTGTGCTACTATTCAGTGTGATTTTACTTTACCTGAAAGATTTAATTTGACATATGTGGACGAAGACGGCAAAGAAAAACAGCCTGTTATGGTTCATAGGGTGATATTGGGCTCAATAGAGCGTTTTATCGCTGTTTTAATAGAGCATTATGAAGGCGATTTTCCGCTGTGGATTGCGCCTGTTCAGGTTAGGGTTGTTCCGGTATCTCAAAAGCATGATGAGTATGCAAGAAAGATTTTTGAGCAGTTAAAAGAAAAAGATATAAGGGTGGAGCTTGAAGAAAGAAATGAAACTCTATCTAAAAAGATAAGATTGGCAGAAAAGGACAAAATACCGTATACTATAATAATCGGTGACAAAGAGATTGAGAATGATACTGTTTCCGTAAGAAAAAGAAAAGAGGGCGATCTGGGCAGTTTCCATATAGATAAGTTTGTAGAAATAGTAAACAAAGAGGTAGACCGTAGGAGGTGATGTATAAGAGGAGATTTTAGAAAGAAAGAGATTCCGCCGATAAATGAGAATATAAAGGCGGATAAGGTCAGGCTGATATCAGAAAATGGAGAACAGCTTGGCATAGTCTCTATTGCCGAAGCTCTTAACAGGGCGAGAAATGTTGGTTTGGATTTGGTTGTGGTTGGAGCAAATGCAGACCCTATGGTTTGCAAAATAATGGATTACGGCAAATACAACTATGACAAACAGAAGAAGCAGCAAAAGAGTAAGAAGTCTCAAAAGATTATCAAGGTTAAAGAGTTGAAGCTTAGGCCAAGGATAGCTGACAACGACTACAACACTAAAATTAAAATGGCGACAAAATTTTTGGAAGAGAAAAACAAGGTTAAATTTAACGTGTTCTTTAGAGGAAGAGAGTTTGATAAAAAAGAGTTAATAGATCAGCTTATAGAGAGAATAAAAGAGGATTTAGCCGAATATGGCACCATGGAAGGCAAGCCTGATTATCAGGGCAGGAGAATGTCTTTCTCTTTTATTCCCAATAAATAGGAGGAATTGATGAAAAAACTTAAAACAAGAAGAGCTGCAGCTAAGAGATTTACAAAGACAGCCAACGGTGCTTTCAAAGCCCATAAGGGTAGTCATAGCCATCTACTGTCTTCAAAAAATAGAAAGAGAAAAAGAACATTGAAAAAGCTGCATATTATAGAATCTGGTCAAATTTATAAAAATCTAAGCAGATTAATGCCTTACGCTTAGAACGGAGGGATAAAATTGAGAGTTAAAACAGGTTACACAAGAAGGAGAAGACATAAAAAAATCCTTAAACTTGCTAAGGGTTATTATCAGAGAAGGCATTCTACATATAAAAATGCCGAAGAAAGCGTAAGAAGAGCGCTTGCTTACGCATACAGAGATAGAAAGGTTAAAAAAAGAGAGTTTAGAAGATTGTGGATAGCACGAATTAATGCAGCAGTTAGAGAGTATGGACTAAATTATAGTAGATTTATGCATGCTTTAAGCGAAAAAGGGATAACATTGAATAGGAAGGTTTTAAGCGAACTTGCTATAAGACAACCCGAAGAGTTTAAATCTCTTGTTGAAAGCGTAAAGTAATCTTTAAAGAGATGTAATAAGAATTTTCATGCGAAAAAACGCCTTAAACTTGGTGTTTTTTCGCATTTTTTTTAATATTCGGAGGGGGAATGCACTACATAAAAAAAGAATTTGAAGAAGCTATAAAAAATATAGATAACAATGAAGCCCTAAAACAGCTAAAGGCTCAGTTTTTAGGAAAAAAGGGCAGGGTAACGGAACTGTTTAAAAGGATATCTGACTTAGGTAATGAGCAAAAGAAGGAATTTGGTAAAAATATAAATCAACTTAAGAGTTATATAGAAAATGCGATAAAAGAAAAACAGACTCAAATTAACGAGTTTGTTAAGAGAAAGTCTTTAGAAGAAGAATCGATAGATATAACGCTTCCTTCAAGAGTGTCAAATTTTGGCGCGATACATCCTATAACAAAAACGATAATTGAGATTGAAGATATATTTAAATCTATGGGTTTTGATGTTGAAACCGGATATGAAATAGAGTATGACAAATACAATTTTGAGCTACTCAACATACCAAAAGAACACCCGGCAAGGGATATGCAGGATACGTTTTACATAAACGACAATGTTGTATTAAGGACGCATACATCGCCCACTCAAGTTAGGGTTATGCAAAAAAAGAATCCGCCTGTTATGTTTATATCACCAGGAAAGGTTTACAGAAGAGATTCCGATATTACCCATTCGCCTATGTTTCATCAGATTGAAGGCTTATTGATAGATAAGGATATACATTTTTCGGATTTAAAGGGTGTGTTGAGTGAGTTTTTAAGGATGTTTTTTGGCGATGTGCCGGTTAGGTTTAGGCCGAGCTACTTCCCGTTTACAGAGCCTTCAGCAGAAGTAGATATAGGCTGTATAATATGCAAGGGTAAAGGGTGTAGAGTCTGTTCCCATACCGGATATTTAGAGGTTTTGGGTTGCGGTATGGTGCATCCAAATGTTTTAAGAAATGTTAATTATCCCAAGGATTATAACGGTTTTGCTTTCGGGCTTGGTGTAGAAAGATTTGCGATGCTTAAATACGGTATTGATAATATAAAATTGTTCTTTGAAAACGATGTTAGATTTTTGAAACAATTCTCTTTTTAAGGTTAGGTGGGTTGGTTATGAGAGTGTCTTATAGATGGCTTAAAGAGTTTGTAGATATAGATATATCGGCTGAAGAGTTAGCTAATAAAATAACTATGGCAGGACTTGAAGTTGATAGTGTAGATAAAATAGAGACATATAAAAGCATAGTCGGAGAGATTTTAGAAATACAAGAAAAAGGTAGTCTATATTTAACAAAGGTAGATGTAGGCGATAGCGTATTAAATATCGCAACTGCTGATAAAACTATTAAAATTGGCGATAAATTTCCGGTTGTGAAAGCGGGTGGCGTTATCAAAAATGATGTCAAAATAGAAAAAAGAAAATTCGGCGATTTTGTTAGTGAAGGAATGATGCTATCCGCTGCTGAGTTAGGATTGGAAGATTCGTCGTCGGGTCTTTTTAGGCTTGATAGTTCGTTTAAAAACGGCACTAATTTAAGCGACATAGAAGAGTTTGATGATTATTTAATAGAGATAGAGTTTACGCCAAATAGGGCTGACGCTTTGAGTATATTGGGCGTTGCTAGAGACGTTAGAGCGCTTTTGAAAAAGGATATAAAATTTCCTGAAGATTCTTTTAGTGTAATATCAGACAAAAATATTAACAATGTTATATCGGTTGAGATACAAAATTACGATGCCTGCCCAAGGTATACGCTTTTTGTAGCCGATGTTACTGTTAAGGAATCTCCGTTTTTTATTAGGTCAAGATTGCTTAAAAGCGGCATAAGACCCATAAACAACATAGTCGATATAACAAATTACGTTTTAATGGCATTTGGTCAGCCTATGCATGCTTTTGATTTAAATAGATTAAATGAAAAGATAGTTGTTAGAAATGCTTCTAAAGGTGAAAAGATTTTGGCTTTAGATGGAAGAGAATATGAGCTTGATGAAAATATGCTTATTATTGCGGATAGCAAAGAGCCGATAGCTATAGCTGGTGTTATGGGCGGTGAAAATTTTAGCGTTATGGATGATACGAAAACAATAGCGCTTGAGAGTGCGTTTTTTGACCCGGTCAGCGTTAGGTTGACGGCAAGGAAACTAAAACTTCACACCGATGCTTCCCATAGATTTGAAAGAGGTGTCGACCCGAATTTATGTATAAAAGCTAACCATTACGCATTGAATTTACTTGAAAAATATGCTGATGCCAAAATTTACGACGGACATATAGACGCCAAGAAAGATGAATTTAAAGAAAAGACGTTTGATGTTTCATTTGAGAATGTAAACAGGCTGTTAGGGACTAATTTTGATAAAAAAGAGATGCTTGAAGTGTTGGATTATTTGAATTTTAAACCCAAAGAACTTAACGATAATACATTTAGCGTCAGCGTTCCAACGTATAGGTTTGATATAGAGATGGAAGCCGATATAGCCGAAGAAGTGGCGCGCTGTATTGGATATGATAAAGTGCCTTCAACATTTCCCGTTGTTCAAACATCTTTTAAGCCCAAAAAACGCATAGATGAAATAAAGCGTCAATTAACGAAAACGCTTGCCGATTATGGTTTATGTGAAGCGGTTAATTACGCTTTTATCGACAGCAACAAATTAAAATTATTCAATAAAAATGAAAACGAATTTATTTATTTGAAAAACCCTTTGATAGAAGGGCAAGACGTTATGAGAACGACGCTTGTTTGCGGTTTGTTGGATAATTTGACCTTTAATATAAATAAAAATGCAAAGAGCGTTGCCCTATTTGAGATTGGTAGGGTATTTTTTAAGGATAATGATTATTCAAAAGAGTTAGATAAACTTGGAGTTGTATTGTGGGGTGTTGAGTCGTTTAATTGGCACAATAAAGAGAGATTTTACGATTTTTACGATTTGAAGGGCGTTAGCGAAATGGTAGAGAAGGCTTTTAATCTAAAGTTTATGTATGAGCGTTCAAATCAAGCATTTTTGCATCCGGGACGCAGTGCTGATTTGTTGTTAGGTGGAAATAATATAGGATTTATAGGCGAATTGCATCCCGATATTTACGATTTATACGATATAAAGTTTGACAAGAAGGTTAGGGTATTGATTGCTGAAATAGACCTGAATGCCATAGCCGATTATTCAAGTAAGATAAAAATGTATGAGAAATTGCCGAAATTGCCTACCGTTGTTAGGGATTTAGCCATAGTTGTGGATAAAGAAGTAAAGGCAAGCAATATACAGGATGTCATAGAATCGTTCGATAGTGTTTATGATGTTGTGTTATTTGATATGTACGATAAACTTGAAGATAGCTCAATAAAAAGTCTTGCATTTAGAATTGTTTTGAAAAATGATGAAAAAACCTTTACAGACCAAGAAATAGACAAGATAATGGATAAGATATTCTCTGCTTTAAAAGAGAAGTTTAACGCTAATTTAAGGGGGTAATATGTCATATAAGGATACGTTGCTTTTGCCACAAACAGATTTTCCTATGAAGGCAAATCTTTCCAAGAAAGAGCCTGAGATGTTGAAGGCTTGGGAAGAGAAAGATATATACAAAAAGATTGTAGAAGATAGAAAAGGCAGAAAGAAGTTTGTTTTACACGATGGACCGCCTTATGCAAACGGACACATACATATGGGGCATGTTTTAAATAAACTTCTTAAGGATATAATAGTAAAGTCGAAAACAATGTTGGGATATCAGTCTCCATATGTTCCAGGGTGGGATTGCCATGGTTTGCCTATCGAGCATAACATAGAAAAAGAATTGGGAAAAAGCAAAAAAGATGCGATGAGCAAATCGGAATTTAGAAAACTGTGCAGGGATTACGCAAAGAAATATATAGAGATACAGAAAGACGAGTTCAAAAGGCTTGGTGTATTTGGTGATTGGGAAAATCCGTATCTTACAATGAGATATCAATACGAAGCAGACACCCTTAGGGAGCTTGGTAAATTTGTAGAAAAAGGGCTTGTCTATAAACAGAAAAAACCTGTCTATTGGTGTTCTTCGTGTAAAACGGCTTTGGCTTTGGCAGAAGTTGAGTATCAAGATGACGAGAGTAATTCTATATACGTAAAATTTGATTTTATCAGTTACTTGGGCGGAGACGACAAGATATTCTTAGGTAAAGCGATATCAGCCATAATTTGGACAACAACGCCTTGGACAATTCCAGCAAACTTGGCTGTTTGTGTCAATCCAGAATTTGATTACGCCTTTGTTCAGGTAAAAGAGCGAGAGGTATATCTTGTTGCAAGCGATTTGGTTGAGCCTTTAATGGAAAAGTTTGGAATAGAGAATTATGAAGTGATAAAAACTGTTAAAGGTAAGGAATTGGAAGGCAATATCTTAGCTCATCCGTTATACGATAGAGAATCTCCGATAATTGTAGGCGACCATGTAACGCTTGATGCTGGAACAGGTCTTGTCCATACGGCTCCAGGTCATGGTGAAGAAGATTATGCTGTAGGAATGAAATATCATTTACCGATATATTCTCCTGTTGACGATAATGGAGTATTTGAGCCCAATATAGAGTTTTTTGGCGGAATGAAAATTTGGGAAGCAAATCCCAAGGTAATTAGTATTTTAAAAGAAAAGGGTATGTTAGTTAAAGAAGAGAAGATTGTGCATTCCTATCCACACTGTTGGAGATGTAAAAGTCCTATTATATTCAGGTCAACCGAGCAGTGGTTTATATCGATAGATAAGGATAAGTTGAGAGATAGGGCGATGGACGCAATAGATAAAACAAAATGGATTCCGTCATGGGGTAGGAATAGAATATACTCTATGATGGAAACAAGACCTGATTGGTGTATTTCAAGGCAGAGAGCGTGGGGTGTTCCTATTGCTTTATTTAAATGCAAAAAGTGTGGCAGCGTTCAATACAATAAAGAGTTGATAGACCGAGTTGCCGATAAGATGGAAAAAGAAGGTGCTGACGTTTGGTTTGAGCATGATGCCGAATATTTCTTACCTGAAGGATATAAGTGTCAGTGCGGTAGTAGTGAGTTTGAAAAAGAGACCGATATTTTGGACGTCTGGTTCGATTCAGGTGTTTCGCATGCCGCTGTTTTAGAAAGAAGAGAAGAGTTGAAATGGCCTGCTGATATGTATCTTGAAGGAAGTGACCAGCACAGAGGATGGTTTCATTCTTCGTTGCTTGAGTCGGTAGGAACAAGAAACAGAGCTCCGTATGATTCGGTTTTAACACACGGATTTGTCGTCGATTCAAAAGGTAGGAAGATGAGTAAGTCTTTGGGCAACGTCATAGCGCCCGAAAAAATTATAAAAAAATACGGTGCTGAGCTTTTAAGGCTTTGGGCGTCGGCAACAGATTATAAAGATGATGTCAGGCTATCTGATGAGATAATGACAAGACTCGTCGATAACTACAGAAAAATTAGAAACACCATAAGATTTTTACTCGGTAATCTAAATGGTTTTGATGAATCCAAAGCGCTTGACTATAAAGATATGGAAGAGATAGACAGATGGGTTTTGGCAGAAACCGAAATCTTGAAAGAGAAGATAAGAAAGGCTTACGAAGATTACGATTTCCACGTTATATACAGAAATATGGCAAATTACTGCATAACAGTATTATCGTCTTTTTATCTTGACATTTTAAAGGACAGATTGTATTGCGAAAAACCTAATTCAAACAAAAGGCTTTCAGCTCAAACGGCAATGAACGAGATATTGAAGGTGATAGTTTTTTATATGGCTCCGATTTTATCATTTACAGCTGAAGAAGCATACTCCTATATGAATTTAAAGAATAAGAAAGATAGCGTTCATATGGAAGAGTTTGTTGAATTAAATAGTGAGTATAAAAATAGCGAGTTGGTTGAAAAATGGAAGGTTTTAAGGAGTTTGAAAGAGGTTACCGACAAAACGTTGGAGCTTGCAAGAAGTAAGAAATTAATAGGAAACTCGCTTGAAGCCGACATATATGTAGAGTTTGAAAATGAAGTATTGAATAGCATTGATGATAAAGAGCTTGCCGATATATGTATAGTTTCTCATTTTTATAAGGGAAGGGTTGAAGAATTCCTTGAAGAGTATTACGATGAAGAAAAGAAGATTAAGGTTTTTGTAACAAAAGCAAGCGGTGATAAGTGTGAAAGGTGTTGGAAATACGATGAAAGCGTAGGTAACAACGAAATAAAAGAGCAAGTTTGTTCAAGATGTTATGGCGTTATACATTAGGAGAGTATTATGGATTTAAGTTTTGATGAAGGCTCTTACCTTGTTAGACTTGCAAGAAAATCCATAGAAACCTACATCGATACGAAACAGATGTTAAAAAGACCCGATAATTTTCCAGATGTATTGGAAGAAAAAAGGGGCGTATTTGTTACTCTAAATCTTTATCCTGATAAGCGTTTGCGTGGGTGTATAGGTTATCCTTTGGCGTATGAGCCATTGATTGATGCCACAATATCGTCGGCAATTTCTGCGGCTTTTTCAGACCCCCGTTTTCCGCCGTTAAATAAGGATGAACTCGGTAAAATCGTTGTAGAGGTTACGGTTTTATCGCCTATGATTTCCTTGGATAAAAAGATACCATATGAAAGACAGATTAAGGTTGGAAGGGACGGTTTGTTTGTTGTGTGCGGAGCAAATAGCGGTTTGCTTTTGCCTCAAGTTCCCGTTGAGTGGGGCTGGAATGAGAAGGAATTCTTGAATGAAATCTGTGTTAAAGCCGGTTTGAATCGAGATTGCTATGAAAATGTTCATTGTGATATGTATAGATTTACAGGGCAGATTTTTGAAGAAATAACGCCAAACGGCGATATTGAGGAAAAAAATATATAAATCTGGAGGTATAAAATGGAGAATTTGCTTAAATCATATAAGGATAAATTGAATGATATCATTAATAAGTTGGAAGCAAAAATCAGATTAGAAGATAATATGGATAGTGTGTTGGAAGATGTAAGAAATGAGCTGTCAAGTTGGGGAAGGGATAACCTAAAGAATATGTATTTAGAGCTTAAAGATTACGTTGAAAAAAATAGTCCCGATTTTATTAAAAATAATGAAGAAAAATGGAAAACCATGCTGGATAAAGCTGAAGCCTTGAGTGAATACGGATTGTACGTTGCTCCTATAGATTTATTAAAGGAAAGCGAAATGCCGACAAAGGCTTTTATGGTTGGTGCGGGTACTTTGCTAAGTAGCCTTTTGTTGACAAAGATTGCTTCCAAAAAAGCAAAGCTTATACCATCACTTTTTACATCTATTTTAAGCGGCGTTGCAGCATACTATGTTCTTGAAGGCGACAAGACAGAAAAGATTAGAGAATCTGCCATCAATTATGTCGAAGATGCTCGTGATTGGATAGATACCGCTTTTGAGAATATGTATAGAATCTTTAAAGATGCCCAATAGAATTAAGTTTTTTGTTGTAGCAATACTTTTGTTTTTATATGGATGTAGTGGCGGGTATGTAAAATATCCGTCCTATATTTTTTCTCATCACAACAAAACCAAAAGTCTAAAAGAAAATCATCGCATAAATACTATTACAGAGACCCTTGTTTTTGAAAAGGGTATTAAATATTTAGAAGTCAATAGGTGCGATGATGCAATAAGATACTTTAATGGATTACCAAAAAGTTTTAAGAGTGAGTATTCACTTGCTGTCTCATATGCTTACTGCTCTAAGATTGCAAAAGCCCAATCATTATTAAAAAAGATAGAGCCAATAGCTATTAATAATATATGGCATTCAAGGGTATATGCCTTAATGAGTGTGGTTGATTTATTGTATAAAAAGAAGCTTTTTAAGGACTATGCGACTATAGCTTATGCGTATGATGCAAATAATAGGCTTGCTTCTGTGTTGATGTTTAAAAAAAATAAAAAAATCACACCCACCGAAAGAGAGCGATATTTTGATACGATTTTTATGTGGTGCAAGGAATTTGATGTTATAGATGGTAAGTAAAGATATTGTATTAAAAAAACTAAAAGAGATTCAAGAACCGTGTTTGCCTATAATCGATATAGTAGATATGGGTTTGATTTATGATATAAAGATTGATGGAGATAGCGTTTATCTCTTAATGACATTTACAACCCCACTTTGCCCGGCAGGCGTTAGGCTTGTTGAATCGGTAAAAAATAAGATAAAAGAAATTGACGGCGTCGATAATGTAGATGTCGAATTAACCTTTGACCCGCCATGGACTAAGGATAGATTAAGTAAAGAAAATCAAATCAAACTTGGCTATCTTTAATCTTTACTTTTAGGTATCTGTAAAATAGATAGGTCATAATGGATGCTATAATAATTCTTGTGCCAAGTATATAGAAACCGTTTCCACCTATTGCGACAAATACCAATGTATCTTCTATAACGGCATGGCACATAGATAAAAACACTGCCGTAAGCATAACGTCGAGTTTTGAGAGTTTGTTTTGTTCTGATTGAGATATTAAAATGCCTGAGCCGTATGCTATGCCTAAGAATATGCCTGTCAGCATAGATACGCTTGCCTGCTTGGAAAATCCCAAGGGTTTGATGAATATATACAAAAAATCTAATGTTTTTTTAAAGAATCTGCTATTTTCTAAAAATTCATAAACAACCATTAAGGGAACTATAATAAGAATCAATTTAACAGAGAGTTTTAGACTTCCTGTTAATGCGTGAATAAAGATAGAGCTATCCATATATTACCTTGAAAAATAGATTTAGGCTAACACCCGCAATAAACGATACAAGTATCCTTAAAGTTATTGTAAAAAAGGCGTTTGCGCCGGTTTTATGCAGAATAGCACCTTCTACTATTAGGTTATGCGATATGCCAGACATTAAACCAACTATTGTTACTTCTTTCCATGTTGGATGAAGCGGCATCATTGCAGCTATTGCTGCGTAGAGATTAACGGTGTATCCGCTTATTAGGGCTAATGACATTTTACCACTTAAGCCGAATATGCCCATTATTGGCGATAGTATATTGCCTATAGAGTCAGCTATTTTTGTATGGTTTATTATATCTACGGCTATGTAGAACGGTATTATTGTCTTTATCAGTTTAAACGAGACTGATAGTCCGTCGCTAAAGCCTTTTTTAAGATGTTGTTTTGCTTGTATTGTATTCATCGGGCTTTTCCACATAGAGTGAAAGGGATGGAAACGCAAACTCTATATCAAGCGATTCCATTATCGACATAATTTTTAAATTAACATCCTGTCTAATATTTAAATAGTCTTTCCAGACTGCTGTATTTGTAAAACAGTAGACGAATATATTTAAGGAGCTATCTGCAAACTCGGTAAAGTATACAAGCAGGGTGCCTTTGTAGATATCTGGGTGGTTGATGAGCATTTCTCTAATTTTATCCACGGCTTTTTGAACCTTATGTGTGGGTGTCGAATATGTAATGCCAATTGTAAATTTTATTCTTCTTCTATTTCTTAGCGAGAAATTTTCTATCGGTTCGTTTGCAATTTGTGAATTTGGAACGGATACGAGAGAGTTTTCAAATGTTCTAATCTTTGTGCTCCTAAAACCTATATCTTCCACTACACCTTCTGTTGCGGGCGTTTTAATCCAGTCGCCTATCTTAAACGGTCTGTCGAATAGTATCATTATGCTTCCAAACATATTGGCGAGCGTATCTTTAGCAGCAAGTGCCACAGCAAGTCCGCCTATACCTAATCCTGTTATTAAAGCGCCTATATTATATCCCCAAGCCTGTAGGATGAGCATGGAAGCAAAGGCAATGATAGAAAATTTTATGAATTTATTGAAAAATGGTATAAACCCTAATGCGACTTCATTATTTTTTTTCTTAAAAAAGGTTTCAAGAGTTTTAGATAATATATTTTCTGCTCTATACAACATCCAACTTATAGCGAATATAACTGTAGATAGTAGTATATTTGACGCTATAGTATTGTATATTGAGCCTAAGTTTAGGTAGATAAAGGCAAAATACAAGCCAAATACGGCTATGAGAAACTTTAATGGTGGCTCAGTGGTTTCTATAATTTCATCATCAAAAGCTGTTTTTGTTTTGCTTGCTAGTCTTTTTAATATCTTTATTATGATTTTTGAGAATATTTGTCTAAACAGTAAAAATATAAAGAGTATCGTTATAGATACTAAAATTTTATAGACGGTAATTTCGGATAGGGTTGTGCCTAAAGATAGATTAATGTTTTTAAAGAATTCCATGTCTAAATTACTAACTTTAAACGAAAAAAAAGTCAAGAAAAATAGAAAAAATTTGATTATTTTTCTTGCATATTTTTTAAATAATGATAAAAATATAAGATTAAGTTTTGGAGGTTGATAGATGAAAATCGAGAATGGAAAGACCGTGGCAATTAACTACAAGGGAACATTGGAAGACGGCAGTGTGTTTGATTCATCGGAAGGAAGGGAGCCGCTTGAGTTTGTATTTGGCTCAGGAAGCATAATACCCGGTCTGGAGAAGGGTTTGGAAGGATTAGAAGAAGGCGATACAAAAACAGTTGTTGTGGAAGCTAAAGATGCGTACGGAGATATAAATCCCGAAGCAGTCCAAAAAGTCGGTATGGACCAGTTTCCTGAAAATATAAAGCCTGAAGTAGGGATGCAGCTTATGGCTCAGACTCAGACAGCAGAAGTGCCGGTTACAATAACTGAAGTTACAGATGAATATGTTATGGTGGACTTTAACCATCCGTTAGCAGGCAAAAAGCTCATCTTTGATGTAGAGATTGTTTCAGTAAAGTAATTTTTCATAGGGGTCAGGTCTTGAATTATGAATTTTTACCCTTGTTTCTTCTTCATTTTTTCAAAAATCAAGATCTGACCCCTGATCTTTATGACCCCTGATCTTCACACGCTCAGCTTAACTACAGCTCTTCTTTTAGTTTTGAAGCTTGGTCTTCAAGAGTTAAAGCATCCACAAGCTCATCCAAATCTCCTTCCATTATGGAATCTAACTTGTAGAGCGTTAGGTTTATTCTGTGGTCGGTAACTCTGCCTTGTGGGAAATTATACGTTCTTATGCGTTCAGACCTGTCGCCACTTCCTATTTGCTGTTTTCTTTCTTTGGCTCTTTCCTGCTCTTTTTGTTTTCTATAGAATTCGTACAATCTCGCTTTTAAGATTCTCATAGCTTTATCTTTATTTTTAAGTTGAGATTTCTCATCTTGACAACTGACAACGGTATTTGTGGGTATATGCGTTATTCTAACAGCTGAATCGGTTGTGTTAACGTGCTGTCCACCATGTCCACTTGCTCTAAAAACATCTATTCTCAAATCTTCCGGTTTAATTTCTACATCTACGTCTTTGGCTTCGGGTAAAACGGCTACCGTTGCAGCCGATGTATGAATCCTTCCTTGGGATTCGGTCGTCGGAATTCTTTGAACTCTGTGTGTTCCGCTTTCGTATTTAAATTTTGAGTATGCACCTTTACCTTTTATGTTCGCTATTATTTCTTTTATTCCGCCTGTTTCCGATAAGCTTTGTTCCATAATTTCTACCTTAAAGCCCTTATTTTCTGCATATCTTGTATACATTCTGAATAAATCAGAAGCAAAAAGCGCAGCCTCTTCGCCGCCTGTTCCAGCTCTTATTTCCAGTATAACGTTTTTTTCGTCAGCAGGGTCTTTTGGTATCAACAGAATCTTAAGCTCATTTTCTATCTTTTCTAAGTTTTCCGTTGCTTCTTTTAACTCTTCTTTTGCAAGCTCCTTTAATTCTTCGTCTTTTAAAAGCTCTTTAGATTCTTCTATTGTTTGCAGTGTTTTTTTATATTCTAAAGCTTTCTCGTGAATAGGCATGAGTCTTTTTAATTCTTCGTTTAAGGATTTATATCTTTCAAAATCGTTCATAACATCCGGCTTGCTTAACTCTTCCTGTAAATTGTTGTATTTTTCTTCTATGCTATTTATTTTATCAATCATATTTCCTCCTTCACTTTATCATTAATTGCTCTAAGGTTTTGATATCTATATCTTTTGGTTTAAATATATAATCTTTTTCATTATATTCATAAGCTACGTATTCAGTTTTTTTTGAATAGTGTTTAATAATGGCACCGCCTAAGTCTATTTCTTGTTCGGTTGGTTCATCAACAAAAACACCTACAGCTCCTGGCGCTTGATGGCATCTTATCGATGGTAAATTATCCTTAAATCTATTTATCAATAATAGTGTTTCATCCTTTTTTCTGGATACGATAAAGTGGTTATTGTTTATCTTGAAATGTCTGCCTATAGATAAAAGTTCAATTTCTTCTTTACTAATTATTTCTTTTTTTAGAATTTCTTTTATTCTTATTGATATGGATTTATCTGTCAGTAGGCATCCACCTGCTGGTGATTCAAAATCAGTTATGTTAAAATGTTTTGCAAGTTCAAATTGCTCTTTTCGTGCTCTTCCTGTTATGCAAAAAAGTTTTTCTCTGTCAACAATACCTTCTTTTTCCATTGCTGTTTCGGGTAGACATTTGGCTGAAAGAGGCCTTAATACCATATCGATTAGATTGGCTCTTTTTTCTATACTGCGCAAAATGGAATACGACCTTTGACTCATCGGTCTTTGACCTAATACTTCTCCTGTTACGATAAATGAAGCATCGGTTTTTTCCATAAAGAGTTTAGCCTGTTTATAAAAAAATATTTTACAATCAATACACGGATTAATATTTTTTCCATATCCAAATTGAGGATTTTTTATAACATCTATGTATTCCATATCGTTTCTTATTGTATTGAGTTTTAGTGAAAATAAGTTTAGCTGGTTTTGTAGATGTTGAGTATCTTTCTTATAGAACGGAGTTTGGACAAATAACGGAAAAATTTCAAAGTTCATGCTGTGCATTATGGCACAAGCAAGCAAGCTATCCAATCCTCCCGAATATAAAACTACACATTTTTTATTGAAAGCTTGCATGTATTGTTTAGTCCATGGAATAGATAGCCGGAAGTTCTCTGTAATCTTCGTTATAATCCATTCCAAAACCTACGATAAATCCTTTATCCAAATCAAAAAGGTAATAATCAGGCTCTATGTCTTCAATGCGTCTTTCATGTTTATTGACTGCTACGCATATTTTACACTCTTTTGCGCCGGCTTCTGTCATAAATTTTTTTACTTTTTTTATTGTTTGTCCAGTATCCAATATATCGTCTACCAAAATGCAGGTTTTGTTTTTTAATTCCACAGATGGTTTTTTTAACCATGTAAGTTGTCCACTTTCTGTTCCGTTATAGCTTTTTACCCTTATACTATCTTTAATAGTGTTGATGCTTAAATTTGATGTTAGTTTTTCAAAAAACGGTTTTCCGCCTTTTTCTATGTATATCATGACTACATCTTGGTTTTTATATTTGTCGTTTAATGTTTTTGCCAATTCCTTTGTTTTTGTTTCAATCTCTTTCTCACTAAAAAGTAACTTCACCTTTTTAACCTTCCACTATATCTATTTTTTCACCGCATTTTGGACATTTTCCGTCTTCAATGCGGTTTTTGAGTATATCAAAGACATTTCTTTTTATCAATAATTCACCACACTTTGGACAATACGTGTTTTCAAATTTACTGCCCGGCAAATTGCCCGCGTATACATATTTTAAACCTATGGATTTTCCGATTTGTGCAATATTTTCTATGAGTCTTGGGTCTGTAGGTGCTACGTCATCCATTTGATATGCAGGAAAAAATCTGCTGATGTGCCAAGGAATTGACGGGTCAAGATTGTATAGATGGTCAGCAATGGTCATTAGTTCTACGGGTTCTTCTGTTATATTTGGTATTACAAGTGTTGTAGCTTCTACCCATATACCTTTTTCTTTCATATATTCTAAAGAGTTTAAGACAGGTTTTAGCCTTGCATCACCGGCAACCTGAAGGTAATAAGCATCAGAGAACGCCTTTACATCTATATTTGCTGCATCTATCAAACCATCCATCATATCTATTGCTTCTTTTGTCATATAGCCGTTTGTTACAAATATATTTTTTAGACCCTTATCTTTTGCTATCTTTGCTGTATCTATGGCATATTCAAAAAAGATGGTGGGCTCTGTGTATGTGTATGCTATCGATTTACAGCCGCTATTTATAGCATCTTCAACCACTTTTTCTGGCGGATAATCTTCGCCGATAATTGCTCCTTTATGGGTTATGGGATATTGGCTTATCTCGTGATTTTGACAGTATAAACATTGGAAATTGCATCCAACTGTTGCTATGGAAAACGATTTTGTTCCAGGCAAGAAATGAAATAGAGGCTTTTTTTCTATAGGATCTACCGATTTGGCTATTGATTTTGCATATACCAAAGAATAGAGTTTTCCATCTTTGTTTTCTCTAACTTCACATTTCCCTCTTGCGCCGTCATCTATAGCACACCTAAAACTACATAAATCACATCTAACTCTATTATTATCCAATTTTTTATAAAGGTAGGCTTCTTTCACGGCAACACTCCTTAAATAGGTAAAATGATTTTAAAAGTGGTCCCTTTTCCAATTTTACTGTCTATTTGCAAAACTCCTCCTATTAGCTCTATAGAATGTTTTGCTATTGGCAAAGCTACACCTTTCTTTACATCGCCGCCAGATTTGAAAGGCTGGAATATGTTTTCTAAAATTTCCTTTGGTATACCTATGCTGGTATCCTTTATTTCTATTTCAACAGTTTTTTCCTTATCTTCTTCTGTCGCATACATTCTTATCGATAGTAAGCCACCGTTTTTCATAGCTTCAAGGCTTTCTTCTAAAATATTTCTCAGAGCCGTGCGAAGCCTTTTTTCATCTATCCTAATAGGCGGAACATTCATATCTATATCTTTTTTTAAGGTTACGTTGTAGTTTTTTATCTTGTAGTTAAATTCATTTAATACGTTATCTATAATTTTCTGTATCGAAGTAAATTTCATCTCGACGGTAGTGTCGCTCATCTGCAAAAGATTATCCAAGAGTATTGAGAGTTTTCTGCTTTCTATCTTTATATGTTCAGCATACTTTCTTATACTGTCTGCACCTTCTATGTTTTTAATTTTTTTATCTATCAATTCAGCCATTCCGCCTATGCTCATAAGTGGATTCCTAAATTTGTGAGCAACACTTTCTGTTAACTCTAAGAAGACCTTTTCTTTTTCTCTTTTTAAGAGTTGCTGCTGCATCTTTTCTATTTTATCAAGAGAGTCTTTGAGCTCTTTATTTTTAATGCTTAAGGTTTCATTTAGGTTATCTATTTCTTTTATATATTTTTCCGATATTTCGCTAAGTATGCCGGGCGGGAATGCCATAATTATAAAGGGAACTATTCTGTATATTAGCTCCAATACGTTATACAATCCTATCCCATAATATGCATTTGCAGCTATAAATGATAATGCCCCAAAAACCGCCGTTATAAGTGCCATTTTTGTTCCAAGAACAAATGCCGAAAGGCTGATTATGACAAAGTATCCGGAATAGAATGGACTTGATTCGCCACCTGTGTTGTATATAAAATACGATATTACTATTTCGTCAAATATAAAAGTGAATAAACAAAAGTAACAGGTTTTATTTTCTTTTTTTGGTATAAAGAATCTTACTATGAAGAAAACAGTGTAAATTGCTATTATTATATTGTAGATAAAGATTAGATATACTTTATTGCAGTTTATCGTGTATAATTGTGGTGTAACAGCCCACAATACACCGCCCGATACAGAAATAAGCCTAACTGCAAGTATTATTAAATTTGTTTGCTCGACAGAGATAAAACGCTCGGTTTTAACCACAAAAACACCACCTAAAAATTGGACAAATACAAGACGGTTATTATAATATAGAGTAATTGTTAAGGTCTTGTTTGTCAAACTGTTTTTGATATTTTGGAGGCTGC
>Ga0256842_1000611_pt1 | contig 31334 bp, 30 predicted proteins | sample 4559240metaG_FD_185973 | JGI IMG/M metagenome (GOLD analysis project Ga0256842, IMG submission 185973) | Hydrothermal vent microbial communities from Guaymas Basin, Mexico - 4559-240 | ecosystem: Environmental > Aquatic > Marine > Hydrothermal vents | place: Mexico: Guaymas Basin | collected... | reverse complement strand
TAGATAGTTTTTTAGAGATAAGGGAAGAGTTTAAAGATAGCTATAAAAAGGTTGAGGAGAAAAAAGAGGGCAATAGTATAAAAATACTTGGTGCTTATGGCACAAAATCTAAAGGTTTTGGGACAAGCGCTTTTTACCTAAATAGTAAAAATGTTATAGATGCTGGTAATCTTCTTGAACCTTTGGGTGAAGAGACAACTAAAATTGAAAATATATGGATAACACACTCACACCTCGATCATATTTCAGATATAGCTTATATTCTTGATAACTATTTTTCATTAAGAGATAAAACTTTAAATATTATAGCTTTACCAGAAACTATAAAAGTTATAAAAGAAAGTTTTTTAAATAATAAGATTTGGCCAGATTTTTCTGTTATACCTATGGTTCACTCAAATGATATGACAGTAAAATATACTGAGTTAGAGTTTGGTATAGAGTATAATATAGGTGATAGTGAATCTATTGAACCATTTAAAACAGATCATACAGTTCCTAGTTGTGGATATATATACAAAAAAGGTAATAAATCTGTATTAATAACATCAGATACATACTCTTTAGATAATGTTATAGATATTTTAAACACAAGATTAGATATTAATTCTTTGGTAGTTGAATGTTCTTTTCCATCAGATATGGAAAAATTGGCAAAAATTAGTAAACATTTAACACCAAAATTACTTTTAGAGCAGATAAAAAATATAAAAAGAGATGATATTAAGATATATATCAACCATATCAAGCCAACTTTTTTAGAAAAAATAAATAGTGAAATCAAGCAATATAGGGGTGAAATAGAGCTAAATATATTAAAAGATGGAGAAATTTTACATTTTTAGTAAAAACCCTTGACATTAAATCTAAAATCGACTATAATTCCGGCATCAAATAAGTAAGCCGTCATAGCTCAGTTGGCTAGAGCAGCTGATTTGTAATCAGCAGGCCCGGGGTTCAAATCCTCGTGACGGCACCATTTATTTGTATTAGAAACAGTGTTAGACCAGATATAAGTGGTGGGATAGTCAAGTGGCCAACGACGGCAGACTGTAAATCTGCTCCCTATGGGTTCAGAGGTTCGACTCCTCTTCCCACCACCATCTATTTCAAATGCGGGAGTAACTCAGTGGCTAGAGTTCCTGCCTTCCAAGCAGGGTGTCGCGAGTTCGAATCTCGTCTCCCGCTCCATTTGAAAACATTCTGGAAGCTGAAGTATAATTTTTACTTACTTCATATTTAGTATTAAAATTTATTTATAAAATTTAATATTTCTATCATTATATAAAAATCTAATAAAAGAATCATTCAATTAATGCTTAAAAATTGCTGTTTGCTTATGTGGCTCAGTGGTAGAGCACTTCCTTGGTAAGGAAGAGATCATGGGTTCAATTCCCATCATGAGCTCCACATAAAATAAATTTAAGCAATAATTGAATGATTTTTGGGTATAATTCCATTTCAATTCACATATAAAGTCGGAGGACACTATGGCAAAAGAAAAGTTTGAGCGTAATAAACCGCATGTAAACATTGGTACTATTGGTCACGTAGATCATGGTAAAACAACATTAACAGCTGCAATTACTGCAGTTCTAGCAGTAACAAATGGTGCTGCACTTATGGATTATGATCAAATTGATAATGCTCCAGAAGAAAGAGAGCGTGGTATTACAATCGCTACTTCTCATGTTGAGTATGAAACAGATAAGCGTCACTATGCACACGTTGATTGTCCAGGTCACGCGGATTATGTTAAGAACATGATTACTGGTGCTGCTCAAATGGATGGTGCAATTTTAGTTGTATCTGCTGCTGATGGTCCTATGCCACAAACTCGTGAGCATATCCTTCTTTCTAAGCAAGTTGGTGTTCCATATATCGTTGTTTTCATGAACAAAGAAGATATGGTTGATGATGAAGAGTTAATGGAACTTGTTGAGATGGAAATTCGTGAACTTCTTGATATGTATGATTTCCCAGGTGATGATACTCCTATTACAGCTGGATCAGCTCTTAAAGCTCTTGAAGAAGCAAAAACTGGTACTCTTGGTGAGTGGTCAGACAAAATTATTGCACTTATGGCTACTGTAGATGAGTATATCCCAGAACCAACTCGTGAAACTGATAAAGATTTCTTAATGCCAGTTGAAGATGTATTCTCAATCTCTGGTCGTGGTACAGTTGTTACTGGTAGAATTGAACGTGGTGTTATTAAAGTTGGTGAAGCGATTGAAATCGTTGGTATCAAAGACACTCAAAATACTACAGTAACTGGTGTTGAAATGTTCCGTAAAGAGATGGATCAAGGTGAAGCTGGTGATAACTGTGGTATTCTTGTTCGTGGTATAGGTAAAGATGACGTTCAACGTGGTCAAGTTCTATGTAAGCCAGGTACAATTAACCCACATACTAAATTTACTGCAGAAATCTATGTTCTAAGTAAAGATGAAGGTGGACGTCATACTCCATTCTTTAACGGTTACCGTCCTCAGTTCTATGTTCGTACAACTGATGTTACAGGTGCAATCACTTTACCAGAAGGTACTGAGATGGTTATGCCAGGTGATAATGTAAGTATTACTGCTGAATTAATTCACCCAATTGCAATGGAAAAAGGTACTAATTTCGCTATCCGTGAGGGTGGAAGAACTGTTGGTGCTGGTGTTGTTGCTGAGATTCTTGCATAATTAGCTTAGGCTAATATGCAAAAACCGATTTAAAGGTAAGATATAACATGAGAGAAGCGATTCACTTAGGTTGTGAGAAGTGTACTAGAAGAAACTATCACACAACTAAAAATAAAAAAACTCATACTGAAAAATTTTCAGTAAGAAAATATTGTAAATTTTGTCGTGAGCATACTGTTCACAAAGAGATGAAACTGTAATAATTTCTATCTACTCAGCCTTTTGGCTGAGTTTATTTAGGCGTGTAGCTCCAATGGTAGAGCACCGGATTCCAAATCCGGGTGCTGGGGGTTCGAGTCCCTCCACGCCTGCCACATTTATTATTTATAAAGCTATCTTAATTGGCTTTATTAATAATAAATGCACTTTTAGGGAAGTTTTAATGAATTTAGGTTTACATTTTAGAAATGCAAGAGCAGAACTAACTAAGGTTATCTTTCCAACTAAAGGTCAGGTTAAACAAGCGTATATATCAGTTATGATAGTTGTGACTGTAATATCTCTATTTTTAGCATTAGTTGATTTAGTTATGTCTTCTTTTATGTCAGCAGTATTAGGTTAAGGGGTTTTAATGGCACAACAATGGTATTCTATACAAACTTATGGGAATGACAGAGTAGTAAGAGACACAATTTTCAATGTAATTGAAGAGTTGGGTTTACAAGATTCTATAACTGAAGTTATCGTTCCTACTGAGGATGTGATAGAAGTAAAAGATGGCAAGAAAAAAGTAACAGAGAGATCTTTATACTCTGGATATGTTTTTGCTAAAATGGAATTGAATACAGAGATTCAACACATAATACAATCAATTCCAAAAGTATCTGGTTTTATTAGTGAAGGTAACAGACCTACACCACTAAGTGAACACGATATCAATGTTATTCTTGATCGTATAAACAATAGAGCAGCACCAAAACCAAAAGTATTTTTTGATAATGGTGAAACTGTTCGTATTATTGATGGTCCATTCGCAAACTTTACTGCGACTGTAGATGAATATGACTTAGAGCATGGTACTCTAAAACTTAATGTTTCGATTTTTGGAAGAGCAACACCTGTTGATATCTCTTATACTCAAGTTGAAAAAATAATTTAATTTATAAAAAGGACAAAACATGGCAAAAAAAGTAATGGATTATATCAAATTACACATTGAAGCTGGTAAAGCAAATCCTGCTCCTCCAGTAGGACCAGCTCTAGGGCAACGTGGTGTTAATATCATGGAATTCACTAAAGCGTTTAATGAAAAAACTAAAGATAAAATGGGATTCAAAGTTCCTGTTGTTATTACAGTTTATACAGATAGAAGTTTTACATTTATCACTAAACAACCACCTGCTTCTGCTTTATTGATGAAAGCTGCTGGTCTTAAAAAAGGTACTGATAATCCACTTAAAAACAAAGTTGGAAAAATTACTAAAGCTCAATTAATGGAAGTTGTTGATGCTAAGATTGCTGACTTAAATACAGATGATAAAGATATGGCTGCTAACACTTTAGCTGGTACAGCTCGTTCAATGGGTATTGAAGTAGTAGACTAGATAGTTATTGATGATATTTAATTATATCATCTATCATCGACCACAATGATACAAAAAAATGTGGCAGAATTTTATAGGAGAATTTGATAATGAGCAAAAGATATAAACAATTATTAGAGAAAATAGATAATACTAAAATGTATGGTGTAGCAGAAGCATCTGCTACTCTTAAAGATTTAAAAAGTGCTAAATTTGATGAAACTATCGAAATTGCACTTAACTTAAATGTTGATCCTCGTCACGCTGACCAAATGGTTCGTGGTGCTATCGTACTTCCACACGGAACTGGTAAAACTGTTCGTGTAGCAGTTTTCGCTAAGGGTGTTAAAGCTGATGAAGCTAAAGCAGCTGGTGCTGATATCGTTGGTACTGATGATTTAGTAGCTGATATTAAACAAGGAATCTTCAATTTTGATGTAGTTGTTGCTGCTCCAGATTGTATGGGTCTTGTTGGTCAAATCGGTCGTATTTTAGGGCCAAAAGGTTTAATGCCAAATCCTAAAACAGGTACTGTAACACCAGATGTTGCAACTGCTGTTAAAAATGTTAAGGGTGGTCAAGTAGCATTCCGTGTTGATAAAAAAGGTAATATCCATGCTGGTATTGGTAAAGTAAGTTTTGATACAGATAAAATTGCTGAAAACTTAACTTCATTCATTCAAGCAATCAACAAGCAAAAACCTGCTTCTGCAAAAGGTCGTTATATCCAAACTGGTGCATTATCATTAACAATGAGTCCAGCAGTTAAACTTGATGTTATTGAGTTAGCTGATATTAAATAGTTATGTTTTATAGGATCTAACAGTTTTACTGTTAGGTTTTATAAGTGATTTAGTAGTGTTTTATAACTAAAATATTTCTAAGTTACTGTTTATTTACTTTGGTAACTGCATTTTATGGACTAAAGATATCGTGGGCGAAAGCTTAATTTAGGAAAATCCTAACCCGTTTGAAGTGTTGTCTGGAAAGGAGAAAATCTATGACAAAAACACAAAAAGCTGAAATTATTGAAGTACTTTCTACTGAATTTAAAACTGCTCAATCTGTAATCTTCTGTGATTACAAAGGTTTAACAGTTTCAGAATTAGAAAGTTTAAGAAAAATTGCTCGTGGAAAAGAAGCTAAAGTTCAAGTTGTTAAAAACACTTTAGCTACAATTTCATTAGCACAAGCTGAGTTAACTGGTGTTGAACTTAAAGATACAAACATTCTTGTTTGGGGTGAAGACTCTGTTGCTACTTGTAAAGTAGTTGCTGAATTCGCTAAAGACAATGATAAATTTGTAATTAAGTCTGCTTATGTTGATCGTGAAGCTTCTGATACTGCTAAAGTTGAAGCATTCGCTAAACTTCCAGGTCGTGAAGAGTTACTTGCAATGCTTGCTGCTACTTGGATGGCTCCAGTTGCTAACTTTACAATCGGAATCAACGCTCTTAAAGAGAAAAAAGAAGAGGAAGCTTAATAGCTTTTAACAATCTAAAGATGAACTATTCATCTTAAAATATATAACAATAAAAATGGAGACATAATATTATGGCTATAACTAAAGAAGACGTATTAGAATTTATTTCTGGTTTATCTGTACTTGAGCTTTCTGAGCTTGTAAAAGAATTTGAAGAAAAATTTGGTGTATCTGCTCAGCCTGTTGCTGTTGCTGGTGGTGCTGCTGCAGGTGAAGCTGCTGCTGAACAAACTGAATTTGATGTAGTATTAACTGATGTTGGTGCTAAGAAAATTGCTGTAATTAAAGCTGTTCGTGCTTTAACTGGTTTAGGACTTAAAGAAGCTAAAGAAGCTTGTGAAGGTTTACCATCTACAATCAAAGAGGGTGTAGATAAAGAATCTGCTGAAGAAGCTAAAGCTGCTTTAGAAGAAGCTGGTGCAGTAGTAGAAGTTAAATAATTTCTTTACTTCATAAAGGTAGCTTGTATAAGAGAACTTAGTTCTACTTATACAGCCCTTTAATTTTCTGGGCGCTTTTACAAGAAGATATTTCTCTTTTTGTAAAAGTGCCCTTATGTCGTTTATAAGCACTATTAAAATAAGCTCTTATGTAGAGCCATAAAAAAATCATTCAAGGACGCTTGAATATGATATTAATTACTTATCGAGGTAGCCAATGTTAAACACTTTATACTCCGGAAACCGTCTTCGTGTAGACTTCTCTAAAACACCTCAAGAAATAGAAGTACCAAACCTATTACAACTACAACAAAGTTCATATGATAAATTCTTAATGTTAGAAGATAAAGATAGAACTCTTAGTGGTATTGAGAATGTATTTCAGTCAGCTTTTCCTATTCATGATGCTCAAAATAGATTAACTATAGAATATCTAGGTTCAGAAGTTGGGAAACCAAAATATACTGTTCGTGAATGTATGGAGCGTGGTCTTACTTATGCCATATCTCTAAGAATGAAAACTCGTCTTGTACTTTGGGACAGAGATGAAAATACTAAAGAAAAGCTAGGTGTTAAAGATATAAAAGAACAATCTATTTTTGTTCGTGATATACCACTTATGACAGATAGAACTTCATTTATTATTAATGGTGTTGAAAGAGTTGTTGTAAATCAACTTCATCGTTCTCCAGGTGTTATTTTTAAAGAGGAAGAATCTACTACTGCTGGAAATAAACTGATCTATACTGGTCAAATTATACCAGATCGTGGTTCATGGTTATATTTTGAGTATGATCCTAAAGATATTTTATATATGAGAATCAATAAGCGTCGTAAAGTTCCTGTAACTATTATGTTCCGTGCTTTAGGTTACTCTAAACAAGATATTTTAAAATTATTTTATCCTATTCAAACTATCAAAATTGATGATTATAAATTTTCAATAGATTTTAATCCTAGTGATTATAGTTCTCGATTAACATATGATTTAATGGATTTAGATGGAAATATTTTAGTTCAATCTGCGAAAAGATTAAGTGCTAAAAAAGGTCAAAAACTTCTTGATGATGGATTGAAAAATGTTGAATATCCTCTTGAAATTTTACTTGATCGTTATTTAGCTGAACCTATTATTGATCCTGAAACTGGTGAAATACTTTTTGATACTATGACTCATCTTGATGAAGCTAAGCTTAAAAAAATGACAGAAGTTGGTGTTTCTGAATTTAAAATTGCGAATGATTTATCAGAAGGTGTTGATAGTTCAATCATTAATGCATTTAATGCTGATGTTGATTCTCTGAAACTTCTTAGACAAACTGAAGAGATAGAAGATGAAAATGATCTATCTGCTATCCGTATCTATAAAGTTATGAGACCTGGTGAGCCAGTAACAAAAGATGCTGCTAAAGCATTTGTTAATCAACTTTTCTTTGATCCTGAAAGATATGATTTAACTAGAGTTGGTCGTATGAAAATGAACCATAAACTTGGTATGACAACACCAGAATATATCACTGTATTAACTCATGAAGATATTGTGAAATCTGTTAAGTATGTTATCAAAGTTAAAAATGGTCAAGGTCATATTGATGATAGAGATCATCTTGGTAACCGTCGTATCCGTTCTATTGGTGAGCTTTTAGGTAATGAGTTACATAATGGTCTTGTTAAGATGCAAAAAGCGATTCGTGATAAATTAGCTACTATGAGTGGTCCAATGACTGAGCTTATGCCTCACGATTTAATCAACTCTAAAATGATTACATCAACTATTATGGAATTCTTTTCAGGTGGACAACTTTCACAATTTATGGATCAAACAAATCCACTATCTGAGGTTACACATAAGCGTCGTTTATCTGCACTAGGTGAAGGTGGTCTTGTTAAAGAGCGTGCTGGTTTTGAGGTGCGTGATGTTCATCCAACTCACTATGGTAGAATCTGTCCAGTTGAAACTCCAGAGGGTCAAAATATTGGTCTTATCAATACTTTAGCAACTTACTCTAAAGTTAATGAACATGGTTTCATTGAAGCTCCTTATAAAGTTATGAGAGATGGTAAAGTTACAAGTGAAGTTATCTATCTAACTGCTACTCAAGAAGAGGGTAAAATGATAGCTGCTGCTTCTAATAAACTTGATAAAGATGGTCAGTTTATTGATGAGATTATCACAATGAGACAAGATGGTGAGATTTTCTTAAAACCATCAGAAGAGTGTGAATATGCAGATTTATCATCACATATGGTTGTTGGTGTTGCAGCTTCACTTATCCCATTCCTTGAACATGATGATGCCAATCGTGCTTTAATGGGTTCAAATATGCAGCGTCAAGCAGTTCCATTACTTAGACCTTACTCTCCTATGGTTGGTACAGGTGTTGAGAAACTTGTTGCTCGTGATTCTTGGGAGTGTGTAAAAGCTAAGCGTTCAGGTGTAATTGAAAAAGTAGATGGTAAACATATCTATGTTATGGGTGATGATGATGGTGAGATCTATATAGATTATTACCCATTACAAAAAAATCTTAGAACGAATCAAAATACATCTTTTGCTCAAAAACCGATTGTAAAAGTTGGTGAAAAAGTTGAAAAAGATCAAATCATTGCAGATGGTCCAAATATGGATCAAGGTGAGTTAGCACTTGGTGTTAATGCTATGGTTGCCTTTATGCCTTGGAATGGTTATAACTTTGAGGATGCGATTGTTATCTCTGAAAAGTTAATCCGTAAAGATGCTTTTACATCTGTTCACATTTATGAGAAAGAGGTTGAAGCTAGAGAACTTAAACATGGTGTTGAAGAGATCACTCGTGATATACCAAATGTTAGAGATGATGAATTAGCTCACCTTGATGATTCTGGTATTGTTAAGATAGGTACTAAAGTTAGTGGTGGTATGATTCTTGTTGGTAAAGTTTCACCAAAAGGAGAGGTTAAACCAACTCCAGAAGAAAGGTTACTTCGTGCTATATTTGGTGAAAAAGCTGGTCATGTTGTAAATAAATCATTATATTGTGCTCCAAGTATGGAGGGTATTGTTGTTGATGTTAAAATCTTTACTAAGAAAGGTTATGACAAAGATCCTCGTGCATTAGAACTTGAAAAAGAGGAAAGAGATTATTTAGAGCGTGAGCATTATGATCGTCTTCTTATGATAGATAAAGAGGAGATGTTAAGAGTTACTAAACTTTTAACAAAAGAGACTTTAAGTAGTGATATTAAAATTGGAGAGACTGATTATAAAGCTGGTACTATTATTAATGGTGCAGATTTATTAGAAGTTAATCGTTTTGCTATGAATGCAATCGTTAAATCTTTCTCACAAGAGATTCAAGATGAGTATACTAAAACTAAAAACTATTTCCAAAAACAAAAGCGTATCTTTAGAGATGAGCATGAAGAGAAACTTACTATATTAGAAAAAGATGACATCCTTCCAAATGGTGTTGTTAAATATGTAAAAGTTTACATTGCTACTAAGCGTCAATTAAAAGTTGGTGATAAAATGGCAGGTCGTCATGGAAATAAAGGTATCGTTTCTATTATAGTTCCTGAAGTTGATATGCCTTATATGGAAGATGGTCGTGCAGTTGATGTATGTCTAAATCCACTTGGTGTTCCATCTCGTATGAATATTGGTCAAATTTTAGAGATGCACCTTGGTATGGCTGGTCGTGAACTTGGTAACCAAATCTTAGAAGAGTTTGAAACTAAGCAGAAAGATTTTGTTCAAAACCTTAGAGATAAGATGATAGCTATCGCTGATGTTGCTGGTATGATGAATGCTGTAAAAGTGATAGGTGATATGAGTGATGAGAAATTTTTAGGTTATGCTAGAGATTGGGCTAAAGGTGGTGTAAGATTTGCTACTCCAATTTTTGAAGGTGTAAATCAAGCAGAGTTTGATAAACTGTTTGAATTAGCTAAGATGGATGCTGATGGTAAAACCGTTATTTATAATGGTTTAACTGGTGAGAAAATTAAAGAGCGTGTTAATGTAGGTTATATGTATGTTCTTAAACTACATCACCTTGTTGATGAGAAAATTCATGCTCGTTCAACAGGACCTTACTCTTTAGTTACACAACAACCGGTTGGTGGTAAAGCACTATTTGGTGGACAAAGATTTGGTGAGATGGAAGTTTGGGCTTTAGAAGCTTATGGAGCATCTGCTGTTCTTAAAGAGATGCTAACTATTAAATCTGATGATGTTGATGGTCGTGTTCGTGCTTATAAAGCTATAACAAAAGGTGAATTAGTACCACCTTCTGGTATTCCAGAAACACTATTTGTATTAACTAAAGAGCTTCAATCATTAGCTCTTGATGTAGAAATATTAGACGAGGTAGAAGAGGATGAGTAAATTAGTACCAGTAGAGATTACTGAAGATAAAAGACCAACTGATATAAAACAACTTCAATTCCGTTTGGCATCACCTGAAAAGGTTATGTCTTGGAGTCATGGTGAAGTTAAAAAACCAGAAACGATAAACTACCGTACACTTAAGCCTGAGCGTGACGGTCTTTTTTGTGCAAAGATTTTTGGTCCTGTTAGGGATTATGAGTGTCTTTGTGGTAAATATAAAAAGATGCGTTATAAAGGTGTTGTATGTGAAAAATGTGGTGTTGAAGTAACATCTACTAAAGTTCGTCGTACTCGTATGGGTCATATTGAACTTGTAACACCTGTTGCACATATTTGGTATGTTGGTTCACTTCCTTCAAGAATTGGTACTTTACTTGGTATCAAGATGAAAGATTTAGAACGTGTACTTTATTATGAAGCTTATATCGTAGAATCTGGTGGCGAAGCATATTATGATGCTGAAGCTAAAACACCAGTTTTACAGTATGATGTTCTAAATGAGGAGCAATACCGTACTCTTGTTCAAAGATTTGGTGAATTAGGCTTTAAGGCTCGTATGGGTGGTGAAGTTATTCGTGATCTACTTGATTCTATAGATTTAGTTGATCTATTTACTCAACTAAAAGAGGCTATTGAACAAACTAAATCTGAAGCGAAAAGAAAAACTATCGCTAAAAGATTAAAAGTTTTAGAATCATTTTTAAATAGTGGAAACAATCCAGCTTGGATGATGCTTACTGTTTTACCAGTTCTTCCACCAGATTTAAGACCACTTGTTTCGCTTGATGGTGGTAAATTTGCTGTTTCTGATGTAAATGATTTATATAGAAGAGTTATAAACCGTAACCAAAGACTTAAGCGTTTAGTTGAACTAGAAGCTCCTGAGATTATTGTTCGTAATGAAAAAAGAATGCTTCAAGAATCTGTTGATGCTCTTTTTGATAATGGTCGTCGTGCTAATGCTGTTAAAGGTGCTAACAAAAGACCTCTTAAATCATTAAGTGAGATTATCAAAGGTAAACAAGGTCGTTTCCGTCAAAACTTACTTGGTAAGCGTGTGGATTTCTCTGGTCGTTCTGTAATTGTTGTTGGACCATCTTTATCTATGGATGAGTGTGGTTTACCTAAGAAAATGGCACTTGAACTATTTAAGCCACATCTTATAGCTAAACTTGAAGATAAAGGTTATGCTACAACAGTAAAAGCTGCTAAGAAGATGATTGAAGACAAAACAAACGAAGTTTGGGAATGTCTTGCTGAGATTGTTGATGGTTACCCAATTATGCTTAACCGTGCGCCAACACTTCACAAACTTTCTATTCAAGCATTTCACCCGAAACTGATTGATGGTAAAGCTATTCAACTTCATCCATTAGTTTGTGCTGCTTTTAATGCCGATTTCGATGGGGATCAAATGGCAGTTCATGTACCTTTAAGTTCAGCAGCAATCGCTGAAGCTAAAGTTCTTATGTTAGCATCTATGAATATCCTTTTACCTGCTTCTGGTAAAGCGATCGCTACACCATCACAAGATATGGTACTTGGTATCTACTACATCACTTTAGAAAAAAATGGTGTAAAAGGTAGTAATAAACTTTTTGCAAATGTTGATGAAGTTAGAATTGCTCTTGAACATGAAGCTCTTGATCTACATGCAAAAGTTAGAACTCGTGTTGATGGTAGAATGATTCATACAACTGCTGGTCGTATGTTACTTAAAGCTATTTTACCTGATTTTGTTCCTGTTGATTTATGGAACAGAGTTATGAAAAAGAAATATATAAATGAAATTGTTGATTATGTTCAAAAACATGGTGGTATTGGTGTAACAGCTGGTTTCCTTGATAGACTTAAAAATTTAGGTTTTAAACATGCAACTGAAGCTGGTGTATCTATCTCTATTGATGATATTAGAGTTCCAGATACTAAACCAGCGAAAATTGAAGAATCTAAAAATAGAGTTATTGAGATTCAAAAACAATTTGAAGCTGGTTTATTAACAGAGCAAGAGAGATACAATAAAATTATTGATGTTTGGACAGATACAAATAATATCCTTGCAGCTCAAATGATGGAATTAGTTGAAACTGATAAAGATGGTTTTAACTCTATCCATATGATGGCTGATTCTGGTGCGAGGGGTTCTGCTGCTCAAATTAGACAACTTGCTGGTATGCGTGGACTTATGGCGAAACCAAGTGGTGATATTATTGAAACTCCAATTATCTCTAACTTTAAAGAGGGTCTTAATGTAATTGAGTACTTTATTTCAACTCACGGTGCTAGAAAAGGTCTTGCCGATACAGCACTTAAAACAGCAAATGCTGGTTATCTTACTCGTAAGCTAGTTGATGTTGCTCAAAATGTTAAAATTGTTGAACATGATTGTCATACTCACGAAGGTATTGAGATCTCTGATATTCAAGATCAAAATACTCTAATAGAATCTTTAGAAGATAGATTGATTGGTAGAGTTTTAGCAGATGATATTATTGATCCAATTAGTAATGAGATTCTTTATGCTGAGGGTACACTTTTAGATGAAGTAAGTGCTAGTGTTATAGCTGAAGCTGGTATCAAATCTGCATATATCAGAACACCTACAACTTGTAAAAGTACAGGTGGAATTTGTGCATTATGTTATGGTGTGAATCTTGCGACTGGTCATATTGTTCGTAGAGGTGAAGCTGTTGGTATTATCGCTGCTCAATCTATTGGTGAACCAGGTACTCAACTTACACTTCGTACTTTCCATGTTGGGGGAACTGCAAGTTCAACTGCACAAGAGAGACAAGTTATTGCTGAGAGAGAAGGTTTTATCCGTTACTATAACCTTAAAACTTACTTATCAAAAGATGGTAAAAATATTGTATCAAACAGAAGAAATGCAGCTGTACTTTTAGTTGAACCTAAAATTAAAGCACCATTTAGTGGTAAGATTGAGATTCAAACTATACATGATGAAGTTATTGTTAGTATAGTTTCTAAATCTGATACAGTTCGTTACTCTCTTCGTAAAAATGAGATAGCTAAACCTAATGAACTTGCTGGTGTAAGTGGACAAATAGAGGGTAAATACTATTTCCCATATAAAAATGGTTCAGAAGTTTCTGAAGATGAATCTATTGTTGAAACGATTAAAGATGGTTGGAATGTTCCATCTCGTATCCCTTATGCTTCTGAATTATTAGTTGATAATGGTGCTCCAGTAACTCAAAAAATATTGGCTAAAGAGGAGGGTACTGTTAAGTATTTCCTACTTAAAGGTGATTATTTAGAAAGATTTGAGGGTGTTAAAGCTGGTTATGAGGTTGAAGAGAAAGGTCTATTTGCAGCTGTTATAGATTCTAATAACCGTGAAGGTATTAGACACTATATAGCTCGTGGTTCTGTAATAGTTGTTGAAGATAATGCTTCTGTTGATGGTTCAACTCTAATAGCTAAACCTTCAACTGATGAGTCTGTTGTTATAGCTGAATGGGATCCATACTCTAACCCTGTTATCTCTGAAGCTAATGGTGTTGTTCAATTTGAAGATATTATTGTTGGTATTACAGCTAGTGAACAATTTGATGAATTAACTGGTAAAACTCGTTTAATGATAAATGATTATATAGCAACTGAGTATAAACCTACTGTTGTTTTAGCGACAGAAGATGGTGAGCTAATCAGATACCAAATTGAGCCTAAATCATCTATCTATATAACTGATGGTTCTACTGTGAAAGTTGCTGATATTATTGCAAAAACACCAAAAGCACTTCAAAAATCAAGTGATATTACTGGGGGTCTTCCAAGAGTATCTGAACTATTTGAGGGTCGTCGTCCAAAAGATACTGCATTGATTGCTGAAGTTGATGGTATTGTTAGTTTTGGTAAGCCTCTTCGTGGTAAAGTAAGAATAGTTATCAGTAGTGATAATGGTATTGTTAAAGATTACTTTGTAGCTAAAGCTCATCAAGCTGTTGTTGCTGCTGGTGATTTTGTTCACTCTGGTGAGAGACTTACAACTGGTATTTTATCATCACACGAACTACTTAGAATTATGGGTGTTAAAGCACTATTTAATTACTTAGTAAGTGAAGTTCAACAAGTTTATCGTTCTCAAGGGGTTAATATCTCTGATAAACATATTGAGGTTATTTTTACTCAAATGCTTCGTCAGATTAAAATCGTTCGTTCTGGTGATACTAAATTTATTCAAGGTGATTTAATCTCTAAAGATAAATTTACAGCAGAAAATGATAAAATTATCCGTCTTGGTGGTCGTCCAGCTATCGCTGAGCCATTCCTTGTTGGTATCACTCGTGCAGCAGTTAGTGCAGATTCAATTATCTCAGCTGCTTCATTCCAAGATACAACTAAAGTATTAACAGAAGCTGCAGTTTCAGCTAAAGTTGATGATTTAACTAATCTTAAAGAAAATGTAATTATTGGTCGTACTATTCCTGTTGGAACTGGTATCTATAAAGATCAAAAAGTTGTTTTTGAAACAGAAGATAAAGAGTAGATTTTAATCTACTCTTAGAGGTGAATCTATTTTCACCTCTATATCTTTTCTCCCCTTTTCTCCAAAATCATAATTTAAAAATTCATATAAAAGCTTTTATTAATTCAACTTTTGATATAATCACGCGATTTTTAATATTTAATATATTGAAATATTAACAGGTATGTGTCAAAAATTAGTGCAACTCCCTTTTTAGGGTAGATCTGTTCGACATTACCGAAGCTAAACTAATAAAACTCTGGCTTGAAATTATAGCCTTTAAGGATTACCTATGGTAACTATGAAAGACCTTTTAGAATGTGGTGTACACTTTGGACACCAAACTCGTCGTTGGAACCCAAAAATGAAAAAATATATATTTGGTGTTCGTAAAAATATCTATATTATTGATTTACAAAAAACTCTTCGTTATTTCCGTAGTACATACCAAATTGTTATGGATGCTGCTGCTGAGGGTCAAGTTATCCTTTTTGTTGGTACTAAAAAACAAGCTCGTAACTCTGTAAGAGAAGCTGCAATCGCTTGTGATATGCCATATGTTGATAACAGATGGTTAGGTGGTATGCTTACTAACTTCCCAACTATTCAAAAATCAATCAGAAAACTTGATGTTATTACTGAGATGCAAGAAAATGGTCAAATTGATCTTTTAACTAAAAAAGAAGCATTAATGCTTTCAAGAAAAAAAGATAAACTAGAATCATATTTCGGTGGTATCCGTAACATGAAAAAACTTCCAGATATGTTATTTGTTCTTGATGCTGTTAAAGAACATATCGCTGTTTTAGAAGCTAGATGTTTAAACATCCCTATCGTTGCACCATTAGATACTAACTGTGATCCAGATCTTATCACTTACCCAATCCCTGGTAATGATGATGCTATCCGTTCAATTCAACTTTTCTGTCGTGAAATGACAGCTGCTATCAATGAGGGTAAAGCTCTTAAAGATGCTCCTGCTGAAGAGGAACAAACTGAAGAAGAAGTAGCTACTGAAGCTCCTGCTACTGAAGAAGCACCAGCTAAAACAGAGGAGGTATAATCATGGCAGCAGTTACAGCAGCAATGGTTAAAGAGTTGCGTACAGCAACTGATGCACCTATGATGGATTGTAAAAAAGTTCTTGTTGAAGCTGATGGAGACATGGCTAAAGCAACTGAACTTTTAAAAGAACGTGGTATTGCTAAAGCAGCTAAAAAAGCTGATAGAGTTGCTGCTGAAGGGCTTGCTGGAATCGTTATCGCTGATGATTTTTCTAAAGCTACAGTTATCGAAATTAACTCTGAAACTGACTTTGTTGCACAAAATGAAGGTTTCAAAAAATTAGTTCAAGATTCTGCACAAGAGGTTTTTGATAATCAACCTGCTGATGTTGCTGCATTTATGGCAAGTGACTTTGGTGCTGATTTTACTGCACAAGTTATTAAGATTGGTGAAAAAATCGAGATGCGTCGTTTTGCAACACTTGAAGCTGATGCAACTACTGCTCTTAATGGTTATATTCACTCAAATAACCGTATTGCCGTTATTGTTACTGCAAAATGTGATAGTGAAAAAACTGCTGAAGGTATGAGACCATTCCTTAAACAAGTTGCTATGCATGCATCTGCTATGAAACCATCAACTCTTTCTTATAAAGATCTTGATCCTGCATATGTTGCTAGTGAAACTATCGGTCGTATTGAAGCTATTAAGAAAGAGAATGAAGAGTTATCTCGTCTTAAAAAACCTCTTAAAAATGTACCTCAGTATATCTCTATGAGTCAATTAACTGATGAAGTTATGGCTAAAGCAGAAGCTGATATTAAAGAGACTTTAAAAGCTCAAAACAAGCCAGAAAAAATTTGGGACAAAATTATCCCAGGTTCAATCGCTCGTTTTATATCTGATAACACAACTTTAGATAAAGAACAAGCTCTTTTAGATCAAAACTTTGTTTTAGATGAAAAGAAAACTGTAGCACAAGCTGTTGAAGCTGCTGCTAAAGCTCTTGGTGGAACTGCTGAAATTACAGCATTTATTCGTCTTGAAGTTGGTGAAGGTATTGAGAAAAAAGAGGATGATTTTGCTGCAGAAGTTGCTGCACAAATGGGTTAAGCTTTTAGCTTAACTTTTTTGTTCTCTTAAATGCTAAGAGTTAAACTCTTAGCATTTAAACTAATTTATTTAAACTTTATAACTCTAAACAATCACTTATATTATATAATCCATTCTCTTTATCATTTAACCAACTAGCAGCTCTTATAGCACCTTTTGAAAAAGTATTTCTTGATGTTGCCGTATGGTTTAATTCTAAAAACTCACCATCATTATAGAAACCAACAGTATGACGACCAACTATATCACCACCTCTTAGTGCCATAACAGCAATTTCATCTTTAGTTCTCTCACCAATATTTCCATCTCTACCACTTACACGAACTTTATCTATATCTAGTCCACGACCTTTAGCAGCAGATTCACTAAGTGTTAATGCAGTTCCACTTGGAGCATCTTTTTTATGTTTATGGTGCATCTCAACAATCTCTATATCAAAACCATCAAGAACAGCAGATGCTTGATAAACTAGCTTATTTAAAAGTGCTACACCTAAAGACATATTTGTAGCATAAAGTATAGGCATCATATCACTAGCATCTTTTAGTAGATTTAGTTGATGAGTATTTAAACCAGTTGTACCAATAACTAATGGTTTAGGAGTTTTAATCGCTTCTTCAAGTAAAATTTCACAAGCTTCAGGAAGTGAAAAATCTATAACAACATCACAACCATGTAAAAATGATTTCATATCAGAAGTAACTAAAATTGATGGATCGATAGAAAAATCTAAGCTATTTCTTACAAAAACACTACTAACACTCATCTCTGGAGTGTTTTTTAAATCCTCTAGTAAAAGTTTACCAACTCTACCACTTGCACCAAATACACCAATTTTAATCATTCTATTTCCTTTAAATTTATTAATTTAATAGTTCATCTACAAATGAGATAACTTGAAGAGCTGCAACAGCACCATCACCAGCAGCACTAATAACTTGTTTTGGAGCAGATATTCTCATATCTCCAGTAGCATAAAGACCTTTAAGTGATGTTTTCATAGTTATATCTACGATAACAGAACCATGGTCTGTCATATCACATAAAAAACTACCATCCTCTTGTATAAGTGTTTGGTTGTTTATATCGTTACCAACAAATGTAAATACACCCGGTACTTCTATATTTCTACTCTCACCATCTTTATTTTTAATACGAATACCTGTAACACCCATATTATCACCATAAATTTCATCTGGTGTGGAGTTTAGGATTATCTCAATATTTTCAGTTTTTTCCAATCTTTCAACTGTATTGGGTGCTGAACGGAAACTATCTCTTCTATGAACCAAATAAACTTTAGAACATATTTTAGCTAAATAAATCGCTTCTTCTAAGGCAGTATCTCCACCACCAATAACAACAACATCTTTACCTTTATAGAAAAAACCATCACAAGTAGCACAAGTGCTTACTCCACGACCAAAAAATTCATCCTCACCACTACAACCAACTTTTCTTGGTGATGAACCTGTCCCTATAATTACACTATGTGCTTGTGATGTTGTACCATCCTCTTTGTGAATCGTAAAAATATCACCATTTTTAGAAACTCTAGTAACATTTATCATCTCATGTTTAAGACCAAACTTTTTACACTGTTCAGGCCAAGGCATCATAAGATCCATACCAGTTATATCACCAGTAACACCAGGGTAGTTTTCAATCTCTGATGAGTTTGTTATTTGACCACCGGGCATCCCTTTTTCAAACATAGTAACATTTTCTAAGCCACCACGAGTTGTATATAGTCCAGCAGTAAGACCAGCAGGTCCACCACCAATAATTGCACAATCTAATATCATTGAATAGTCCTTAATTTTATAATTTTTTTATCTGAGAACTTAACTCATCTAAATTATCTAGTTTTCGTATCATACTATCTTGTTTATAAAGGGAATCTTTTTGTTTTTTTATAAAAAATATAGATGGTGATTCATATATATTAAATCTTTGGATGAAATTTAGTGAGTTTTTTGTTCCACTTCTTAAAAAAGTTGTATTTTTACTATTTTTATGAACTCTATTATAGTAATCAATAGCTAGTATAGGTGTATTTAGGTTTAACTTATATAGTTTTCCCATTGTATCTTTATCTCTTGATGAGTAAAAAATAACAATATATTTATTTTCTTTTGGTGTGAATATATCACTTTTTTCATAAAAGACAATTTTTTTAAAATCTATAAATTTATATTCTGAAAATTTGTAGTTAAAGTAAGCAAAAGTACCAGCTATCATAGCAGCACCGAAGAAAGAGGCTAGAACAGTAGATAGTGAAAGGAGGCTTTTACCCCCTTTTCTTGCCACTATTTTTACCTTTAAATTACGCTAAAAGAGCGTCTATTTTATCAGCAAGAGCTTGTTTTGATTGAGCACCAACAACTTGGTCAACCATTTCGCCATCTTTGAAAAACATAATTGTAGGGATTGAACGGATACCAAATTTAACAGCAATATCTTGCTCTTCATCAGTATTTACTTTACAAATTTTAGCTTTACCATCAAAATCTGCAGCTAACTCTTCGATTACAGGAGCAATCATTCTACAAGGACCACACCAAGGAGCCCAAAAATCTACTAAAGATACACCCTCTGCAAGTGTTGCTTCAAAATCTGCACCAGTTAATTCTATGTATTTACCCATGTTAATTCCTTTTAAATAATTATTATGGATGTATTATACAAATCAAACCTTTAAATAAATATATATTTAAAAAATAAGGTTTAAAATTTAATAAACTCCCTTTTACGATTACGAAAAATCGCACATTCTTTATATCCAACATTTTTAGCAATATTTATAACATCATCACTGTATAATGAAACTTGACTTGGTTCATGTGCATCTGAACCAAAAGTTATAGGTATATCTAAATCAAATGCTAATTTTAGTAGTGGTGTTGATGGGTATTGTTCTTTTATAGGTTTTCTAAAACCAGCTACATTTATCTCTATAGTCATATCAGCTTTTTTTATAGCTACAAGTGAATCATAAGCTATATCACAAATATTTTTTTTAGGTAAAAATTTAAAAACTTTAATCAAATCAAGATGACCAACTATATCAAAAAGTTTACTATTTACCATCTCTTCTATAGTGTCAAAATATTTTTGCCAAATATCATCAATATCTTGTTTATCATACTCACCTATAAACTCTGGATTATCAAATCCCCATTCATTTATGAAGTGAACAGAGCCGATAAGATAATCAACATCTGCATCTAAAACTCTAGAATCCATATGATTTTTAAGATAATCAACTTCATATCCTAAAAGTATATCTATATCATTTTTAAATTTCTTTTTTAAATTTGAAACTTCATTTTCATAATTTTTCATATCTTCAAAACTCATACGATATTTTTTATCAAAATCCATAGGAGCATGGTCAGAAAAACCGAAATATTTTGTGCCATTATTTATAGCATTTAATATAAAATCATCTAATTTACCACTTGCATGGTTACATAATGGTGTGTGGTTATGTAAGTCAACTATCATTGTATCTCTATATTATATATTTTTATGCTATTATAGCGATAATTAATAAAGTAGCCAATTTTAATTAAATGGAGAGGTTTATGACTCAAGAAGAATTAGATGCACTAATGAATGGTGATATGGATGATATTGATGATAATGATACAGCAGTAGAAGAGAGTGCAGAGGTGAAAAGTGAAGAAAAATCATCTGCTAAAGATGATGTACCAGATGGGTATAGTGATGAGACTGCTGGTCAATGGCCACTTCCTGCTACTGAAGAGAACAAAATGGTTCATCAACTTGATGATGTGACTAAAGAGAGTGAAGAGAAAGCTACAGAAATTTTTGATATTATTGAAAATATTAGTACAGATTTAATGGATAGAGAAGATAATGCTACAAAGGTTATTGATGCACTTGAAACTAATATAGAACTTTTTAAAACTTTAAATGCTAAATTTCCTGATATAGAAATTTTTAAAACTCAATTAGATAAAAATGAAGATGGACTAACAAATGCCAATGAGTTGTTAGAGACACTTCAAAATAGTGGTGATTCGATAATGAGTGTTATGGATATTATGCAATATCAAGATATTCACCGTCAAAAAATTGAGAGAGTTATAAATGTTATGCGTGCTTTATCCAAATATATGAATACTCTGTTTGAGGGTAGAATAGATGATGAAAAACGAGTTTCTTCTGCTCAACATATAGTTGGTGATACTCATAATGATGTTGCTTCTACTGATGATATTGAAGCACTTCTTGCTCAGTTTGGAAGCTAATGAAAAAAGTTGAATTACTTTCCCCTGCTGGAACTTTAGAAAAATTAAAAATTGCATTTGATTTTGGTGCTGATGCTGTTTATGGTGGTGTAAGTCACTTCTCACTTCGTATCCGTTCTGGAAAAGAGTTCAGTATGGAGGAGTTTAAAGAGGGTATAGACTATGCACATGCTCTTGGTAAAAAAGTTTATGCAACTATAAATGGTTTCCCATTTAATTCACAACTAAATCTTCTTAAAAAACATATACTTGCTATGGCAGAGTTAGAACCAGATGCTTTTATAGTAGCAACACCTGGTGTATTAAAACTTTGTAATGAGTTAGCACCACAGATTCCTCTTCACCTTTCAACTCAAGCAAATGTTATGAATGTGTTAGATGCGAAAGTATTTTACGATATGGGTGCTACTAGAATCATAACTGCTCGTGAGATCTCTTTAAAAGATTTAGTAGCGATAAAAGAGGAGTTACCAGATTTAGAACTTGAAGTTTTTGTTCATGGTTCTATGTGTTTTGCTTATAGTGGTAGATGTCTTATCTCTACTCTTCAAAGTGGTCGTGTTCCAAATCGTGGAAGTTGTGCTAATGATTGCCGTTTCCCTTATGAGATCTATGCTGCAAATCCTGAAACTGGTACACTTTTCAAACTTGAAGAGGATGATGGTGTTGGTACTTACATAATGAATGCTAAAGATTTAAACTTAGCTTCACATATGAAAGAGATTCTTGATTCTGGTGTTGTAGATTCTGTAAAAATTGAGGGTCGTACAAAAACAGCTTATTATGCTGGTGTGACTGCTAAAGCTTACAGAATGGCTATAGATGATTATTATAATGATGAGTTTAATTATGATAAATATCAGTATGAGTTACAATCTCTACAAAATCGTGGATATACAGATGCTTACTTGGTATCTCGCCCATTTGAGAAACATGATACTCAAAGTCTTGATTTTACTATGCAACTAGGAACACATCAAGTTAGTGGTGTTGTTGGTGAAGATGGTAAATACTTTTTATGTAAATATAAAACATTACCAAATGATGAATTAGAGGTGGTAGCACCGTTAGATTCAAAGATAGAGTTAGTAGATAATGAGATAGGTACAACTTATGAAAAAGATGGAAGATTGTATCTAAAACTAAAACAGTTACTATCTAAAAAAGGGAAAATTTGGGAAGAGGTTCATAGTGGAAATATAAACCCTATCACTCTACCAACTCAGTTTCCACCATATACTTTTTTAAGGATTCCAGCTCATAAAGATATGGGAACTTACCCAAAAAGTTAAAATTATAAAATAAATGTTTAAGGAAAATAGATGAAATTTGTAAGTATAGTTATGGGTTCTAAAAGTGATTATAAGATTATGAAATCGTGTTCAGATACATTTGAAGCATTTGGTGTTAATTATGAGTTGATTATATCTTCTGCTCACCGTTCACCAGAAAGAACAGCAACATATATACAAGAAGCTGAAGCTAAAGGTGCTCAAGTTTTTATCGCTGCTGCTGGTATGGCTGCACATTTAGCTGGTGTTTTAAGTTCTAAAACTGTTAAACCTATCATTGGTGTACCTATGTCTGCTTCTGCTTTAAGTGGAATCGATGCTTTACTTTCAACTGTTCAGATGCCAGCTGGAATGCCAGTTGCTACGGTTGCTATAGGAAAAGCTGGAGCGATAAACTCAGCATATTTAGCTATGCAGATATTGGCTCTTGAAAATGAAGAGTTATCTGTTAAACTTAAAGAAGATAGAATCGCTAAAGCTAAAAAAGTTGAGATGGATTCTTTAGAGATAGAAACTATTATTAAATAGGTTTTTCCTAATTAAGGATATATAATGAAGTGGATGAGTGATGAAGAGTATATGGAGCTTACAGGTTTAAACCTTGATGCAGTTGATGATTTATGTGATCGTGGAAAGCTTACAGTTAAGGTTGTAGATGGTGTTAGGATGATTGATCCATCTAAAGGTGTAGGTGAAGTTGTTCCTGCTCAACTCAAAGAGTTATCTGCTCGAAATACTCAAGAGATGGTAGTACAGCCCCAATTTGTTGAAAAAACAATAGGTACTATCATAAATCTTCATGAAAAAGTTTTAGATGCTAAAGAGGAGACCCTTGAAGCAGTTAGAGTTGAAAATACTTTTTTAAGAGAAGCCTTAGAATCTCTTCAAGAACTTTACGAAGAGGATAGAAAAACGATAGCTACTTTAACAGAACAGTTAAGACTTTCACAACAAGAGGTTGAATTTATGAGAAGAAAATATAAACTTATGTGGAATAAAGCTATAGAAGAACATACAAACTAAACTATGAATATAGATGAAGTTTGTGTTGGTTGCATAATAAACCAAAGTGTTAAAGTTGCTGAGGCTATAGATGCTTCAGATGAATTAACTACAAAATTAGTTTCTACTGTAGAGAAGATGAGTAAAGAGTTCTCTTTTTCTAACAATCCACCAGAGATAGCATCATCTGTTTATGAAACAATGGCTTTGATAGCTAATAAAACAGATTTATACGATAAACAAAAAGAGTTATCTACTAAAAAAGCTCTTACATTTGTACCACTTTTAAAAGAAAAAATAGCTAATTCAAAAGATAAATTATTGATAGTAACTAAGATAGCAGTAGCTGGAAATGTTATAGATTTAGCAGCAGAAGTTGAGTTTGATTTAGAAGAGGAACTTTTAAAAATCTTCGATACAGATTTTTCACATAACGATTTTGTGGAGTTAGAATCTCATCTAAAAGTAGCTAAAAGTGTTGTTGTTCTTGGTGATAATGTTGGTGAACATATCTTTGATTATATGTTTATAGAAACTATGAAAGAACTTTATCCAAATATAGTTTATAGATATATGGTTCGTGGTAACCCTATCATCAATGATGTTACTATGAAAGAGGCTAAAGAGGTAGGTTTCGATAAACTTTGTGATTTAGTAGATAGTGGTGTAAATACACCTGGTTTTGCTTATAGTCGTGCAAATGAAAATGCGAAAAAACTTTTTAATGATGCTGATTTAGTTATATCTAAAGGTATGGGAAATTATGAATGTTTAAGTCCATCTCATAGAAAAAATATCTGTTTTTTATTAAAAGTAAAATGTGGTGTTGTAGCTAACTCTTTAGATATGGAAGTTGGAGATATTATTTGTAAGATAGTTTAACTTTATTCAAGCAGAGCATAGATATAATTACAAAAATTAACAAAGGGAAATAATGATAACTTTTAGCGAAATGTTACTAAAACTACAAGAATTTTGGATGAAACAGGGATGTAATATAGTTCAACCATATGATATACCAGCTGGTGCAGGAACATTTCACCCATCTACTTTTTTAAGATCACTAGATTCTACACCATGGGCTGTTGCATATGTAGCACCATCTCGCCGTCCAACGGATGGAAGATATGGTGAGAATCCAAATAGACTTGGGAGTTATTATCAATTTCAAGCACTTATAAAACCATCACCAGATAATATTCAAGAGTTATATCTAAAATCTTTAGAGTTTTTAGGTCTTGATGTATCTAAACACGATATCCGTTTCGTGGAAGATAACTGGGAATCACCAACACTAGGTGCTTGGGGTCTTGGTTGGGAAGTTTGGTTAAATGGTATGGAAGTTACACAATTTACATACTTTCAACAAGTTGGTGGAATCGAATGTAACCCTGTTGCTGTTGAGATAACTTACGGAACAGAAAGACTTGCTATGTATCTTCAAGGTGTAGATAATATCTTTGATATTGTTTGGAATGTTGATAAAGATGGAAATAAAACACTTTATAAAGATGTTCATAAAGAGAGTGAAATTCAGTTCTCAAAATATAACTTTGAGGTAGCAGATACAGATATGCTTTTTGCTGATTTTAATGCTAAAAGTGATGAGTGTCTAAAAGCGATAGAAGCTGGTTTACCACTACCTGCATATGATTTATGTATGATGGCATCAAACACTTTTAATGTACTAGATGCTAGAAAAGCGATAAGTCAAACAGAGAGACAAAACTACATACTTAAAATTCGTGAACTTTCAAAAGCTTGTGCTGAACTATACAAAGAGCAAGAGCCTGAAAGAATTAAAAGAGTTCAAGCTTAATTTTTTATCTTCTTCTATAACTTAAAGCCTCTAAAATATGCTTTTTCTTTATGGTTTGTGAGGAATCTAAATCTGCTATTGTTCTTGCTACTTTTTGCACTTTTTTTATACTTCTAAAAGATAGGTCAAAACGACCTATCGCCATATCTAAAACAGTTTTTGATTCATCATTTAGTATACAAAACTTTTCTATATCAGAATCGTTTAGTTTAGCATTGAAAGTTGTTTGTCCCCTTTTTTTAGCAAATAGATTAGCTTTTATAACCATCTCATGTAACTCTTTTGATGTGTAGCTAGTTTTATCATTTATATCTACACTTTGCATAATTACACTCAGATCTATCCTATCTAAAAAAGGGTCAGATAGTCTGTTTTTATATCTTTTTATCTCCAAATCACTACATCTACACTCTTTGTTTTTGTTTAGTAAATTTCCACAAGGGCAAGGGTTCATGGCACCAATGAAAAGAAAATCAGCAGGATATTCCACTTTAGAGTTTACTCGTGAGATTCTTATCTTATTATCTTCCATCGGTTCTCTTAAAGCTTCTAAAACATTTTTAGAGAAGTGTGGAAGTTCATCGAAAAATAGTATACCACGATGTGCTAAACCAACTTCACCTATTTGTGCTTTATGTGAACCACCACCAAAGATTGAGGCTAAAGTTGAACTATGATGTGGGCTTCTCATCTCTCTATATGGTTTAAAAGTTGGTTCTTGTAGGTCTAATGCTTGGAGTTTTGCTACATCTAAAATTTCATCTGAACTCATTGGTGGTAGTATATATCTAAGCCTTTTTGCTATCATACTTTTACCACAACCAGGGCTTCCCTCAAATAAGATGTTATGAAAACCAGTTGCAGATATAAGTGCCGATCTTTTAGCTACCTCTTGACCTTTAACATCACTAAAATCATCAATATACTCTTGTGTATAGTAATATTTTTGATTCTCCATCTCAATAAATGGGTAGTTTATAGATGTAGATTCTATACTAGGTTTAGCAGTTTGTTGATTTTTTAAAAGTTCTATCGCTTCTTGAAGAGTATTTACACCATAAAATTCAACATCTGGAATCTTTGATAATTTTTCTAATGCCAAATATGGAACAACAGCCTTTTTTATAACTTTTTGGTTAGCTAAAGATAGTATGAGAGGGTAGAGTTGAAGATTCTCTTTAACAGCACCATCTAACCCAAGTTCACCAAAAACAAACCATTCACTTAAATCATCCTCTATATAATCAAGAGCGATTAAAAGTGCTATGCTAAGGTCAAACTGACTACCCTCTTTTTTAACATCACTAGGGGCAAGATTGATGGTGATTCTTTTAGGTGGAAATGAAAAATCGTTAGAGAGTAGGGCAGATTTGGAACGCTCTTTAGCTTCAGATATAGCAGTAGATGCCATACCAACTATGGTAAACGAGGGTAGCCCTTTTGTGAGGGTAGATTCAACAGTTACAACTTTAGCATCTATACCCTCATATGTGGCACAAAACACTTTTTTCATAACTCTTTTTTCCATTTTGGATGGTGAAAATGTAAGCGATGATCGCAAGAGTAAGATATAACTGAACTATCAAAGGTTATAGTTCCCACTTTTTGCCACACCTTTTTTTCATCCATTTTTTTGTTTGCTACAAAAATATTAAATATAAGTTTTTCACCATCTTTTATAGTAAGTTCATCTCTAAAATCTTTTTTATCATTTTGTTTAGGATTTTTAGCTTCGATTTTCATCCATTTTGGTGTGATGATATTTTTAGTTTCATCTAAAGAGGAAATTTCATAAAGTTGTCTTATGGTTGGATTTTTATCTGCATTTGAAAAAGCATTTGAAACTTTTATGGCATAAGCTATATTTTTTAAAACCTCATAGCTAAAACTAACAGATGGTTCATTTGTTAAAGTCACATCTGTATAGTGTTTAGCATCAGTACCACCCAAATCATCTATGAGAAAAAAGTTAGCACTTTTTTCATCTTTGTTTGTAGTGGAGAAAAGCTTACCAGCAAAACCGAATGCTCTAGTAGAATCGTTTGTGGTGTGTGACATAGCAGTAGATGCTCTAGCTATGATAGGGGCTTTTGTGCCTTTTTTAAAGTAACCACTAAAAATATTTTGAGAATCTATCTCCCAAACCCCTTTAAAACAGATTCCATTTGGATGTGCTAATTTATCAAATGGTTTTAATATATCTGAACTATCTTCTAAAGTTCTTTTAGCATCGTGAGATATAACATCTTTACCATTTGAGTAGAGTTTAAAAAAAGAGACTTTCTCCTGTGGTAAAGTTTTTAAAGGGTCAGATTTTACTTGATTCCAAATATTTTCAAAACTTTTTATATTAGTTTGTTTTGTATTGGCTGTTTTCATTGTTGAACATCCTGCGAGTGTGAATAGTGTGGTGATTAGTAAAAATAGTTTCATTTCTTATCCATTTTAAGACAAATATTATTATATAATATACAAAATAAACCAAAAGGTATCTTATGACAAAAATTATGTCGGTAAATCAAGTCAAAGCAGATATTTATAATATAATGGATGAAACAGTAAAAACACACGAACCTGTACTTATTACTGGTAAAAATAGTAATGTTGTGATGCTCTCTCAAGAGGATTGGAATGCGATTGAAGAAACATTATATTTAAACTCTATACCAAATATGGTATCATCAATCCAAGCTTCAATGGATGCTCCAGATAGTGAATTTAGTGAAGATATTGAATGGTAGAGTATAAAATACTTTATAGTAAATTAGCATTAAAAGATGCTAAAAAATTGTCTGGTGCTAATTTAGCCATAAAAGCTAAAGAGATTATAACTATAATAAAAAAGAATCCATTTCAAAATCCACCACCATACGAAAAACTTGTTGGCAATCTAAACGGTTCTTATTCAAGAAGAATTAATATTAAACATAGAATAGTTTATGAAGTAAGGGAGATAGATAAAGTGGTAAGAATATCTCGAATGTGGTCACATTATGGAGAATAAAAAAATGAACTCTTTAAGTATATTTGGTACAAGTAGTGATGCTGGTAAATCAACTCTCTCTTTTGCTATAACTTACCTTTTACATCATCGTGGAATCAGTGTTGCACCATATAAAGCTCAAAATGTTTCAAACAACTCACAAGTGACAGATGAGGGTGGTGAGATTGCGATTCCTCAACATTTCGCAGCAGAGGCAATAGGGCTTAAAACTACACCTTTTATGAATCCCATACTTTTAAAATCTGGTGGAAAATCAAGATCGCACATCATCATAAATGGTAAATCTAAAGGTGATAAAGATGTTTGGAACTATTACAGAGATATAGACACACTAAAACCTTATGCTAAAAAAGCTTTTAAGAATCTTTTAAAAGAATATGATTGTATCGTAGCAGAGGGTGCTGGTTCACCTGTAGAGTTAAACCTTATGAGTAAAGATCTATCTAACATATATATAGCCGATAAATTTAACACTAAAATTATCTTAGTAGCCGACATACAAAGGGGTGGTGTTTTTGCTTCTATATATGGTGTTTACAACCTTTTACCTAAAAAACTTCGTCAAAATGTTATAGGTGTGATTGTAAATAAGTTTCAAGGTGATATGCGTTTGTTTGATGAGGGTGTTAAAATCATTGAACAAAGATTCAAACTAAAAGTGCTTGGTGTTGTACCATTTAAACCTTTTAACTTAGGTTTTGAAGATAGTGCCTCACTTATGAACTACACTCAAGAGACCTCAAAAGCCATCATAAAAGTTGGAGTGATAAAACTTCCATATATTAGTAACTTTACAGATTTTGAGCCGTTAGTGGTTGATTCTGAAGTGGAGTTATCTTTCATATCAAACCCTAGTGAGATCTCATCTTGTGATGTTGTTGTAATTCCCGGTAGTAAAAGAGTTTTAGATGATTTGGCTTGGCTTAGAGAGAGAGGTTTTGAGAATCATATAGTTAAAAATGAAAAAACTATAGTCGCTATTTGTGGTGGTTATGAGATGTTATTTGAGAGAATCTTAGACCCATTAGAGATAGAATCTAAAACTAAAGAGGTTGCTGGTTTTAAACTTTTTAAAGGTGAGATAGTTTTTCAAAAAGAGAAGATTGTAAAAAAAGGGTGTTATAACCTTTTTGGAACTATGGTAGATGGGTACGAGATTCACAATGGAATCACAAAAAAAAGAGCAAAAAGTAGAACTAAACTTTATGGCACTTTTGTTCATGGACTTTTTGATAATGATGAACTAAGATATAAAATCTTTTCTACCATAGATGAAAACTATAAAGGGTATAATTTTAAAGAGTTTAAAGCTAAAAGTATAAAAGAGTTTGCTCAACATATAGATGAAAATGTAGATGTTGAGTATATTTTACAAAAGATTAATTGATAAACTCAACTACACTCTCAAAACTTGATCTTAATTGGGTAGATTGTTCATTTACTCTATAACCAAAAGGTAGTAACATAGCCACTTGAAATTTAGTTGTATCAAGTTTTAAAACTTTTTCAACATTTTCTTTCTCAAATCCTTCGATTGGACAAGAATCAATCCCTATAAATGCTGCTGCACTCATCATATTTGCAGAGGCTATATAGGTTTGTCTTGCACTCCATTGGTATATTTTTTCATCACTACTTAAAGTATCTTCAAGGTGTGAAGCATAAAGTTTTATAAAAGAATCTAACTTCTCTTGAGGCATACCACGGCGAGAAAGTTGTGACTGAACAACACCACTCTCTACTTTTAAAGTTTCGATTCCAGCTAAAACAACTACTAGATGAGAACAAGTTGTGATTTGTGCTTGATTCCAACAAAATGGTTTTAATGTTTCTCTTAATTCATCATTTGTGATGACTAAAAATTTCCATGCTTCCATACCAAATGAACTAGGAGATTTTCGTGCTACTTCTAAAATATAATCTATATCTTCATCACTAATTTTCTTAGTTTTATCAAATATTTTACAAGCATGTCTAAAATTCATCATCTTTAAAAATTCTTCTTTTTTACTCATCTTTTCCCTTTTTTATATAAGTTGTAAACTATAAATAGCTGTGATTGCAAGTGTGTAAGCACCAAGTAACCAAACATTTCTAGGATTTCCTGATAGTTTTGGTGTTTTAATCTCTGAAACATTAAGTATGGCAAGAGCAACACCACTTATATATAAAATTATTGTAAAAGTTCCATTACTTACGAAACTCTCTAGTAAAAATATAGCTACTAGAATCAAACTATTGTTATCTAGTGCTAGTCCTGTATATTTTGTTCCTCCAGCTAACCCATAAGTGCTAAAATAGCTTAACCTTATCGCAGCAGCAGAGACCATGATAAATGCCCCAATTAAAAAGATTGGCTCAAATTTACCATAACTTAAAAGTAAAATAGCAGGAGTAACACCATAACTTACAATATCTATAAGAACATCGAGTTGTCCTCCAAATTTTGCATCTGTTGGGGTTCTCCCTTTAAGTCTTCTAGCAACAAGCCCATCAGCCCAATCAAAAGCAACTGCCCAAACCATTCCAATCATAGTGATAGCATAAACACCTTCGACAGCATAGTAGATAGCAAGTAGGGTACATGCTAAACCAGAAAGTGATAAAAGGTTTGGAATATCTTTTACATAAGATAAAATAGTGGGTTGTTGTAACTTTTCGTGTATGATATTTTCTTTTGACATTAAAATTCCTATCTTTTAAGTATTTTGTAAATCTTTTTTCAGTATAGCATAAAATTCAGTATAAAAGAGTATTATGAATTAAATAAATTTTACTTAAGGAAATAAATCATGACCGTATATACCGTTGGTACTTTTGACTTACTA
>Ga0256842_1000610_pt1 | contig 31344 bp, 29 predicted proteins | sample 4559240metaG_FD_185973 | JGI IMG/M metagenome (GOLD analysis project Ga0256842, IMG submission 185973) | Hydrothermal vent microbial communities from Guaymas Basin, Mexico - 4559-240 | ecosystem: Environmental > Aquatic > Marine > Hydrothermal vents | place: Mexico: Guaymas Basin | collected... | reverse complement strand
AATTAAAAAAATTATTGAACAACAAATAATTAAATATGGTAATGACGTTGATTTAAATGATATTGATGTTAGTCAAATTACTGATATGAGTAATTTATTTAGTAATTCAAAATAGTCAAAATCACTCAAAAAACGCGTTCTAAGAACTTTTAAAGTTGCAGACGAGTATTTATACTAATTTTTTATTTTAACGATTCTTAAAAAATGTAAGTCCTTATATATCAATAACTTATAAAAAACGAGGACTTGAAAATTGAAATGTTATAAGTTATTGATATATAAGGAGTTATAGAATATCATTGAAAAAATAAAATATAGTATGCTAACTATATTTATTGATTTTTTATATTATAATTTAAAATTGTCATTTTTAAAATTAATTTTAAATAATTTTATAAATTAACTGCAGAATTTGAATAACAATTCTATAAATTAACTACAGAATTTGAATAACAATTCTATAAAAAATTTTAAATAATTAATAATTTAATTATAATAAAATAGTAAAATAATAAAATAATAAAATGAAAGTTAAAATTATAAGGAGTATGAAATGACAAATATAAAAACACCAAATTACAAAAATAATATTAATAAAATGAATAATTTCACATATAAATTTTTTCCAAAAAATAAACTTGAATTAATTGAAATTATTGGGCAACAAATAAAAAAATTTGGTAATAATTGTAATTTAAACAATATTGATGTTAGTAACATAATAGATATGAATAATGTATTTTATAATTCAGAATTTAATGGAGATATATCTGAATGGGATGTTAGTAATGTAACTATTATGACATCAATGTTTGAACGTTCTAAATTTAATGGAGACATAAGTAATTGGGATGTGTCTAATGTCAAAACTATGATATATATGTTTAAACATTCAGAATTTAATGGAGATATTTCAAAATGGAATGTATCAAATGTTAATGCCATGTCTTTAATGTTCAGTCAATCAATATTTAATAATGATATATCAAATTGGGATGTTAGCAATGTAACTGATATGAATGTAATGTTTAGAGCTTCAATGTTCAATAATGATATATCAAACTGGAATGTTAGTAAAGTAGAAGATATGAATGCAATGTTTTTTAATTCACAATTTAATAATGATATATCAAAATGAGATATTAGTAAAGTAGAAGATTTATCATCAATGTTTTATAACAGTAATTATACAAAAAATTTATCTAATTGGTTTAATAAATTAAATAAAAATTGCAATTTAGTTAATTTTGGAACATTTAATAAACATAAAATTAATTCATACAAAGATTTTAAACGGTATCATAGACAAATGATTTTAGAAAAATTATAATAATTAGAGCATATAAATAAAATGAATAATTTTACATATAAGTTTTTTCCAAAAAATAAACTTGAATTAAAAAAAATTATTGAACAACAAATAAAAAAATTTGGTTCTGAAGTCGATTTAAATAATATTGATATTAGTCAAATTACTAATATGTCCGCATTATTTGCGGAGTCAAAATTTAATGGAAATATTTCTAAATGGGATGTTAGTAATGTAACCGATATGTCTTTAATGTTTGAAAAATCTGAATTTAATGGAGATATTTCTAAATGAAATGTTAGCAATGTTATTAATATGGATTCAATGTTTAATACTTCTAAATTTAATCAAGATATTAGTAAATGGGATGTTAGCAATGTTATTAATATGGATTCAATGTTTAGTAATTCAAAATTTAATGGAGATATAAGTAAATGGAATGTTAGTAATGTTAATACTTTAAATTTAACATTTTACGATTCAGAATTTAATCAAGATATTAGTAACTGGGATGTTAGTAATGTTATTACTATGCGATATTTATTTGATACAGCGAAATTTAATCAAGATATTTCTAATTGAGATGTTTCAAATGTTAAAAATATGTATTCAATGTTCTATGCTTCAGAATTTAATCAAGATATTGGTAATTGGGATGTAAGTAATGTTAAGAATATGTCAAAAATGTTTTTACAAGCAAAATTTAATAAGAATATTAGTAATTGGAATGTTAGTAATGTAATGGATATGACATATATGTTTTTTAATTCGGTATTTAATCAAGATGTACATAATTGAAATATTAGTAATGTTAAAAATATGGCTGGAATGTTTTATAATTCAGAATTTAATCAAGATATTTCTAATTGATTTAATAAATTACACCCAAAATGTAATTTGTGAAATTTTGGAATATTAAATAATATTGAAATTAATTCATACAAAGATTTTAAACAGTATCATAGAAAAATGATATTAAATAATTTATATAAATAAGGAATTAAACGATGAATAAAAATACTATAAATAAAAATAAAATAAATAAATCAAATAAAAATATTAATACTTATAAATTTTTTCCGAAAAATAAAAAAGAATTGCTGCAAATAATCAATACACAAATACAGAAACATGGTGCAAATTGTGATTTAAATAATATTAATATTAGTAGCATTACAGATTTATCTATGGTATTTTCCCATTCAACATTTAATGGTGATATAAGTAATTGAGATGTTTCAAATGTAACCGATATGAACCGATTATTTTCTTATTCGACATTTAATGGGGATATAAGTAATTGAGATGTTTCAAATGTAACTGATATGTCTTATATGTTTACATATTCAATGTTTAATAAAAATATAAGTAATTGAAATGTTTCAAATGTAACCGATATGACTGGTATGTTTGATTATTCAATTTTTAATCAAGATATAAGTAATTGAAACGTTTCAAAAGTTACTAATATGCATTCATTATTTTGTAGTTCAATTTTTAATCAAGATATAAGTAATTGGGATGTGTCAAATGTTACTGATATGAATTCAATTTTTTCATATTCAATGTTTAATAAAGATATAAGTAATTGAAATGTTAGTAATGTTACCACTTTAAGTGCAGCATTTTATAGTTCCAATTTTAATCAAGATATAAGTAATTGAGATATTAGTAATGTCAATTTAATGGAATCAACATTTGCTTATTCAAAATTTAATAAAGATATAAGTAAATGATTTAATAAATTAAATACGAAATGTGTGTTGCTTGGTTTTGCAGATTTTAAAGATATTAATATATCTATAAATTCTTATGACGATTTTAAACAATATCATAGAAAAATAATTTTAAATAAATTATAAAAAATAATTAAAAATGGAGTTATAATGAAAATTACAAAAAATAAAAATAAAAATTAATGAAAAAAACATTTATAAATTTTTTCTAAAAAATAAAAAAATTACAAAAAACTATAAAAAATTTTATAAAAAAATTAATAAATAAAAAATATAAATTTTTTCCAGAAGATAAAGATGAATTAAAAAAAATTATAAAAAATCAAATATATAAATATTATAGAAAAATGATTTTAGAAAAAAATTAAAATAAATTTTAAAATTTTAATTATTTAATTATAATAAATTGAATAAATTAAAAAGGAGTTATAAAATGAAAAAAATTAAAGAAAGTCAGAAAAATATTAATTTTAAATTTTTTCCAAAAGACAAAAAAGAATTAAAACGAATTATAAAAAATCAAATAAATAAATTTGGTAATGCCGCCGATTTAAATAATATTGACACGAGTAAAATTACAGATATGAGTGATTTATTTTATAATTCCAAATTTAATGGAAACATTAGTAATTGGGATGTTTCGAATGTTAGGAATATGAATGAAATGTTTTATACCTCAAAATTTAATGGGGATATTAGTAAATGGAATGTTGCTAAAGTTAAAACTATGTTTTATATGTTTCAATCATCAAAATTTAATGGGAATATATCAAAATGGAATGTTAGTAATGTTAATAATATGAATTCAATGTTTTCAAATTCAAAATTTAATAAAGATATTAGTAAATGGAATGTTAATAAAGTAACTACTATGGCTTGGATGTTTCATAATTCAAAATTTAATCAAAATATTAATAATTGGGATATTAGTAATGTTTTAGATATATCTTGGATGTTTAATAATTCAAATTTTAATCAAAATATTTCAAATTGGTTTTTAAAATTAAATAAAAATTGCATTATGAATAATTTTGGTGAATTTAATACTATTAATATTAATTCATATGATGATTTTAAAAAATACCATAGAGAACTAATTTTAAAAAAAATTATATAATGATTAAAAATGATGTTATAAATGAATAAAATTATTAATATAAATATTATACAAAATAAAACAAACAAAACAATTTATAAATTTTTTCCAAAAGATAAAGATGAATTAAAAGTGATTATAAAACAACAAATAAATAAATATGGAAATACTTGTAATTTAAATAATATTGATACAAGTAAAATTAAAGATATGTCATCAATGTTTCATAATTTAAATTTTAATGGAAATATTTCTAATTGAAATGTTTCTAATGTTATTAATATGAGTAATATGTTTTCAAATTCAGAATTCAATCAAGATATAAGCAATTGGGATGTTAGTAAAATAACTGATATGTCTGCATTATTTGCAAAATCAAAATTTAATGGGGATATATCTAAATGAGATGTTAGTAATGTAACAACTATGAATTCAATGTTTGAATATTCTAATTTTAATGGAGATATAAGTAATTGAGATGTTTCAAAAGTTACTAATATGTATTCAATGTTCGCAAATTCAAAATTTAATAAATCAATAGGGAATTGGAATGTACGTAATGTTAAAATTATGATTACAATGTTTTATAATAGTAATTTTAATCAAGATATTTCTAAATGAAATGTCGGAGAAGTTGTGTCAATGAGGTCTATGTTTAAAAATTCAAAATTTAATCAAGATATTTCCAATTGAGATATTACAAATATTGAAAATATGGAAGGTATGTTTGAAAATTCAAAGTTTTCTGGAAATGTTTCAAAATGATTTATTAATTTATATGCTAATTGTAAATTAACTAATTTTGGAATTAACAATATTAATAATTATTCAGAGTTTAGACAATATAATAGACAACATAATAAATACAGATAAATAAAATTAAATAAAATTAAATAAATTAAATAAATTATATTGAATTTTAAAGTAAAATAATGATTAATTTTTAAATAATAAACAGTTTTTTTATAAAAAATTAATTTATTACTATTTATAAATAAGAAATTATTATAATCTGGAGTATAAATTAATGGCAAAAAAGAAAAAAGTTGTAACAAAAAAAATAAATAAAAAAATAAATAAATCAGCGAATCAAAATATAAATTCTGATGTGACGTCAAATATTACTATGGATGATATTAAAAAAATATCTAATGTTAGTATTGAAGATACAAATAAAGAATTTATTTCAGTTCTAACTGCATTAACAAATACAACTGCGAATATTACTGCTAAAACTAATTCACAAATTGCATCTTTAACTTCAGATGTTTCTAAAATAATTAAAAATAATGAAGGTGATGCAACTGTTAAACAGCTTCAAAATAATTTCTTAACTTCAGTTAAAAAAGCAATTGAATCAAATATAGAAAATGAAACAGATAAAAATATTAAAAATATTATTTCAAAATTAAATTTATCAGATGATTCAATTCAAGACGCAATTAAAGTTCAATCAGAATTATTTAAATTAAATAAACAAGCAACAGTTGACTTTAATACATTATTAACTGGAATTAAAACAGAAAAATCAAATCGTGAAGAATTAGAAAAAGAAAGAGTAAAAAACTTTAAATCGACAATTATTAGTATTTCTAAAAAATTACTTGCAGCAACTGATGAATATTATACAAAAATTCAAGATGTGTATAAATCAACAGGATATTTAACAAATCAATTAACTGGTATTGCTAATACTACTGCAGATATATACATTAATAATCTTAAATGGGGGGTAAGTCAAGACCAAATACTTCAAACTGTCAATGATTTAACTTCTGCTTATGGTTCATTACGTGGTTACAATAAGGATGTTTTAGCGCAAGCGTCGGAATTGGAAGGAAAATATGCAATTAGTGGTTCATCTTTAGCAAATGTTTCTTTATATTTGGAATCTGCAGGAAAAAGTTCTAAAGATTTAAAAAAATATGTTGAAGGCACTGTTAAAGCAATTTCAAAAAATGACGGAACATCATTAAAGGAAAATATGGAAGCGATTGCAAATGCTTCTGATGATACTTTAGCGTTTTTGGGAAATTCACCAGAACAATTGGCAAAAGCAGTTTCTCATGCTAAAGAATTACATTTAGAAATTTCAGATATGGCAAGTATATCATCTGGTTTATTAAGTCTTGAAAGTAGTATTTCAAATCAAATGTCTGCTAATGTTTTAAGTGGTAAAAATATGAATTTTGAAAAAGCGAGAGAGTTGGCATTGCGTGGAAAAATTTCAGATGCAACCGACTTAATGTTAAAACAAGTTGGAAGTATTTCTGAATTTAATAATTTAAATTATTATCAACAAAAATCAATTGCAACCGCGACTGGAATGAGTATAAAACAATTACGTACTTCATTGACACTTAAAGAAAAAGAATATAATATGTCAGAAGCACAGCGAAAGCAACAAGATACAATTAATATGGGTGTAACTCAATTAAAAAATATTTGAAGTAATTTGAAAAAATCAATATTTATACCATTAATACCAATGTTTGAACAATTAAATGCGTTAATACTTGATATGGGAAATAATGACATGAGTAGTTTAAAAACTGTTTTAACATATATTAAAGATATTGTTCAAGGTTTAGCAACACCAATTTCTATGATTTTAGCATCTATTAGAGCATTAACTACAGATTATTCATTAAAAGATTTTTGAGGTGATTTTGCTGGAGATACTCATAAAGTTATTGCATCTGTTTCTGGTCTTATCATATCACTTGTTGTTGGTGTCAAATTATTTAGTAAATTAAAAACATCGTTATCCGGAATGTTTAAAATATTTAAATTATTTAAAAAATCTGGTAATATCATTGATACAGTTGTTCCATCTAAAAATAAAATTATGACAATTGATAAATCAACGACATCTGTGATGACTTCTATAAAAAAATTCGTTAAAGATGTTATAAAAATTGGAAAATCATTAGTTAACGCAATTGTAAATATTGGTAAAAAAATTATTAATGGAATTGTTTCTATAGGAAAATCGGCAAGTAGAGGACTTGTTTCTATAGTTAAAATTATCGCAAAAGGTGTAGTTAGTGGTCTTAAAATAGTTTTAGACGGTATTGCAACTGGGTTAGTATCATTTTTTGAAATATTAAGTGGTGTTTCAATGAATCCTGCAGTTTGGGCAAGTATTGGATTATTAACTGCAATTTCATTAAATATAATGATGATTGCAAAATCCATTCAATGACTTTCACCTTTATTAATAACTGTTGCGAAAATTATTGGTGATGTTTTAATGACTGCAATTAAAGAAATTCCAGATATTATTATGGCAACCGCAAATGGATTTACTATTGTTACAGCAAGTATTATAAATTTAATTAAAGCAGGTCCTGGTTTATTACTTTTAGTACCAATATTAGGGGCATTAGCAGTAACAATTGGAGCGCTTGGTTTAGCAACTAAATTAATGTCTAAAAATTCTGTTCATTTATTTGATTCATTATCATCTCTTGCATTTAACAGTGAAAAGTTAAAATCAATACCAAATGATATGAAGGAAATAACTAATTCATTTAAAGATTTAAATTCTAATAAAATTGATTTTAAAAATATAAGTAGTGGATTTATTTCATTCGCAAAGGCAATTAATATATTATCAGAAAGTTTAAATAATTTACATAATAAATTATCAATTCTTAAATCTAAAAAAGTAAATTTAGTTTCATATACTGCAAATTTTGTTAAATCAATATTCAGTTCATCTGATAATATCGATAATACCGATAATGCAATAAATCTTGATTCCGAAAGTAAAGATATTGAAGAATTGGGTGCAAGTGTTAATAAAATAAAAATACGAGATAATTCTAATATCAAAAATAAATTATCAAGTAATTCAAATAGTTTTAATAATTCATCTATTGAAGCATTATTAAAAGATTTAATAACAGCAGTTAAATCTGATAAAATAACAAATATAAATATTGATGGTAGAACAATTGTAAAAGCAATTGCAAAAACTTCACAAAGTAACGGAATAGGGTAATAATAAATTATGGGTAAAAATATTTTAACTGAAACAAAATTACAAATGTTAGATTTATTACAATCATCGCGTAAAGGTTATAAAAATTATGAACCGTTTGATATTGTTAAATTAAATATATCAAATAGTTTGGCTATAATACGGAAACAATATAAAATTGCATTTAATGATAAAGATTTTGTTTCAAACAGTACAACAGTTAAAGAAAATGAAATGTTAACTAATGTTGAAAAATCTAATAGAAATGATATAAAAAATAAGATTTTAGAAACAAAAAAACAATATATGGATTATAAACATACTGGATATTCGTTAAAAGGTAGTCAATCTGGAGTTATTGGACATGTTAAAGAATACGCTATGCATTTTATTAATATTCAAAAGCGAAGATTAAATAAAAATTTTGGATATGCAATGCTTAGTAGAGAAACAATGAGACTGTATTCGACATTATTATTAAATCCACATTTATCTAAACTAAATACTGTTATAAATCCTTTATCATTATTAAGTAATGAATTGTTACATATTAGTTCACATATTCCAGGTTCGGGATATAGTGATATACATAATATTATTAAATTAATTTATGAAGAAGCGTATAAAGATTCATATAAAGATAATGAATTAGATGCGATGATGCTATCGTTAAAATTAAAAACATTTATTCCAAAAAATCAATATTATTATGCGCTTTTAAGATTTTATGATGCAAAATATGGAAGTAATTCAGAATTAACTTTATTTAATTATTTAATTAAGAATGCAAATATTAAATACACCAAAATGACACCAAAATATTTAATTGAATTAAACAATATGAATACATTGTCAATTGAACAATATGCTAATAATAGATTTTCTGTAAGTTCATTAGTTAAAAATTTATCAGATACAACTAATGGTGGATATACAGATTATGTTTCTGCAAAACTTAATTCGTCTAATGAGACACCATTTTTTTCATTAATATTTAGAGATACAAATTATATCATAGATGCTAAATCAAATAAAAATTCATTAAATGATTTAATATTCGGCAAAAGCGAAAAAGGAATTCCACGACCATTTTATAATTATGATAATATAATTAAAGGTTCGAGTCCAGTTTCAAATGAAATTGAACAAATCGTTAATACTAATAAAATTGCAAAAAAATTTATTTCAAATGTACAAAGTTCAGATACTGCACATTTTAAAACAGTTAATACACATACAATTTTATCAACTATTAATAAATCAAAAGTAATTTCTGGTAGTAAATTAAAAGATTTAATAGTCGATGATTCGAAATTAAATATAACAGGCGATAATACTCCAATTGTTCCATTTAGTATTTATATTGTAAATTCAAATAAAACAATAATATTACCTTCAACTATTGAATCATATACAGATTCACCATCCACGTCATATGATTCTAAACAACCATTAGGAAAAGCAACATCTTTGTATACATATACTAATATAGTTAGAACAATAAATGTCGGAATTAAATTATTTCCAATTAATGCTGATGAATTAAAACTTGTATATCAAAAAATAAATACAATAGTTGGTTTAACTTATCCGTTTTACAATTCAGACGGGTATCCAGAGACACCAATTATAAAAGTAACGTTAGGTAATTTATTAAAAGATACATATTGTATTTTAAATAATATAACAACAACATATGATATGGGAACACCATGGGAAAATCAAATGCAACATACATATAATAATGAAGAAATTGATGTTGCGAGAGTTCCAAAGAACATAACATTAAATTTAGATTTAAAACCGATAGGAAATGAATTATTACGAAGTGGTGGAAAAGTAATATTTGGTTTACCTGATGGTTGGGTAAATTAAATTATAATATATTTTTTTATATTTTTTTATATTTTTTTTAATTTTATAAAAAAATAATTATAATATAATAAATAAAATTAATGTAAAAATGTATAATCAATAATATATGGAGAATAAAAATAATGATATATAATAAAACTGAAAATAATATTTTAATTTCAAAAGACAATTTACAAATAATTAATGATTATATTCAATCATTGAGTTATGAGGATTATATATTACATCCCATCAGTCCTACTTCCAGATTAGATAAAATTAGTCAAAAATTTTATAATGATAGTTCATTATGATGGGCAATTGCTTTACTAAACAATATTGATAGTTATTCATTATATATTGGGGACGATTATAAATATGATAAAATATTAATTCCAAATAATATTAAAACATTAATTTCAAAAATAACAAAATAAGGAAAGTATATAATGTCATTACCGATTATTCAAAGTCCTACAAAAGAATTAGTTGACAGAATTAATCAATATAATATTGTTTATGATTCAGATGCAAGAACAAAAAATAATAAAAATAAAAAATTATTTGAAGAGGAATTAAAAAAACTCGCATGGGTTAGATTAACTTCAAATGCTATAATAACAAAACAATCTGAAGATGCGAGTAATGGTATTAAAAAACAAGATAAACTTAAACTTAAAAATAAATATATTAACGCTAATCAGTATTTAACAATTTCAAATATAGTTAAAAATAAAGGTAATTCAAAAAGATTTGACGTTGGTGGTTTTGAAGAATTATATAGTACATTACATTCTGGTTATAAATATAGACCGAATATATTTATTGAGGGTATAAATATATCATACATGGGTGATTTAAAATCTTTAATTAAAACTACAGTAACATTAGTTGCATCGTCAGTTGAAGATTTTGAAATTATAACAGAATTATATGCAAATCCAAATATTTCTATAATTGTCGAATGAGGATATAACACTAAAAGATGTTTAAATAATTTATTAAAACCAGATGAATTTGACAAATTATGGAAAAACCCTTCAAACTATAATTTAGAAACTTTAGCAAAAAAAACAAATGGGGATTATGGAATAACAAATAATCGTGTAACAAATATATCTTGGACAATTAATTCTGCAGGTCTTTACACCTTTAATATTGAATTGATGAGCAGAGGTGTATCTGCATTATACCTTGATAATAAAAATGAATCGTTTAATAAAAAAACATCCATATTTTTAACTGCGTTAGAATATTTACCAGAAAATAAACAAAAAGAATTGGATAAAAAAATAAAAAAAATAAAGAAACGTTTATCAAAAAGTGGAACATCAGAGTATGAAAATGCACGAAAAAGTTTAAATTTATATAATACATATATAACTGTACAATCATTTATAAATAATATAAATAGATATAATATTTATTTAACGAATAAATGAATGTCACTATCTTCAGTATTAAAGTTAGTTAACACAATATTTGGGACAGAATTAATACAACCATATGCAATATACATAAAATATAATAAATTTATTACAACAAAAAAATATGAAAATCTTATTTTTATAATAAATGATGAAAAATCAATATCTAAATTAATTTATAATAAATCAAAAACTAATGAGCAAACTAATCCAGAATTACCTATTAGTAATAAAAATAATTTATCTAATTTTGGAGAATTACAACTTAACACGGGGAAAACTCAAGTTAACATTGATAATATGTTAATAAATATTACAGTATTATTTAATAAACTTAAAAATACAAAATCAGTTAAATCAATCTTAGAAACTATTATGCATTATATAACCGATAATATTATTAGTGAATCGGAATTGCAATTAATTAATATAGAAAATAATCAAAAAAATAAAACAGGGTATTCTTGATTAATATTTGATAAAAAAATAGCAAACACATATATGGAAAATAATTCTCCAAAACCACTTATGATAAATGTATTTGGTAAAAATTCAATTGTTACATCGTTTACTGCAAATGCAAGTTTAAGTGATGGTTTAGCACAAACAAGTTTATATTCAAGTGCTAATACAATTGATAATACAATTGGAAATATTTGAAATATAAAAAATGATAAATATATAAATTATTTACGAAAAAAAGAATATGCATCTAAATCATCAGAATCCACTTCAAGCACAGAAGAAAATGATGACGAAAAAACTCTTAAAAAAAATATTGAAGATTTTATTGACTCGGAATTCGAAGATATTACACTTCATGCGTGTTTCAACGCAGAGGCATCACATTATTATTCATTAAATGCTGAACAAATTAAATATGTTAAATATCATTATAATAAGGAAGAAAATAAAAAACCGTCGAAATTAACAGCAATATTTCCAATGAAAATAGATGTAACATTTCTATTTGGAAATACTTTATTAAATTATGGAAATTTATTAACATATAATTATTTACCCAATAATTATAAATATTATGATAGAAAAGATGCATTTAAAACTAAATATTCGCCTGCATTTTTTATTTCAGAAATAACTCATAATATAAGTGGTTTTAAATGGGAAACAAGTATTTCGTCAAATATCTTATTAATAAAAAGTAATAATAGTTAGTAAAATAATCATAGTTCATAGAATAATCATAGTTCATAAAATAATTATAATTATGGATTAACATAAAATAAAAAAATTATAAAACTTGGAGGTTTTAAAATGAAATTAATTGAATTAACAGAAAAAACATTTAAACAAAAAATTATTAATATTAGTAAAAAAGATTTAGATTGGAGTAAAGACTTTAAACTAAAACGACCAGTTGTCATATTATTCGTAACGGATTGAAGTTTACAATCAAAAGCAATTGCACCCGAAATAATAAAATTAGCAAATAAATATAAAAGTAAAATAAACACTTATTATATTAATGGTGAAACTTATCCGGCAATTGCTGAACATTTTGAAATAACCAAATATCCATCAGTATTGTTTGCAAGTAAAAATGTTCCGGCAAAAATTGGAGAAGGTTATAGTAATGTTGAATTAATGGAAAAAATTTTAAATGAATTATTTGATATAAAAATAAAAAAATCAAATAAACCAAAACCGTCATCAAAAGTTAATAAACCGTTATCAGTTGAAACAAAACCAATAATTACAAGTAATGAACCATTTGATGGATTACATTTAAATTTTGAAAATTTTAACAAAGAAATATTTGATATAACAAAAAATGAAAAAAAATATGCAAAAAATATTCCTGCATTAATAATGTTTATTGATTCAAATAAAGAAAGTAAATTTATGATTCCGACAATTAAATTACTGAAAGATAAATATTTAAAAGTTGTCAATATATTTTTAGTGAATACGGAAGTCGAAAAAACAATAACGGATTTATTTAAAATTTCAAAAACTGAATTACCATTAATGTTATTTTTAAACACTGATGGCGATATTAAATCTTTATCGGGATTACAAGAAATGGAATTAATTGAACAATTATTTAATGGTTATTTCCATATTAATTAAGTTATAAATTAACTTATTATTTTATACAATTAAGACACTAATTTAGTGTCTTTTTTATTTATTAAAAAATTGCATAATGCTTCAAAAAACGCGTTCTAAGAGCTCCTAAAGTCGCAGACGAGTATTTATACTAATTTTTTATTTTAACGATTCTTCAAAAATGTAAGTCCTTATATATCAATGACTTATAAAAAACGAGGACTTGAAAATTGAAATGATGTAAGTTATTGATATATAAGGATTTATAAAATATTGCTTAAAAAATAAAATATAGTTAGTGTAGTTAATTAAATGAATTTTTATATTATAATTAATTATTGTATAAATTAAAAAATAAATAGATATTTTTTAAAATTTTTATAAAAAAATTCTTAACTATTTTTAAAATTTTTATAAAAAAATTCCTAACTATTTTTACATAATTAGGAATTTATATAATTGGAAATTTAATACGATTATTTATAACTTCAATTTTTAATTTTTATTTATAATTGTTAATTAAAATTTATCTAATATCGTTTGTCTATAATATTGTTTAAACTCTTCATATAAATTAATATTGACTTTATTAAAAACACCAAAATCTTTTAAATTAACTATTGGATTTAATTTAGTAAATCATCTACTAATATTTTGATTAAATTTTGAGTTTGTAAACATCCAAGACATATCAGTTACTTTACTAATATTTCAGTTACTTATATTTTTATTAAAAATTGAATATTCAAACATCGATGACATGGTTTTAACTTTACCGACATTTCATTTAGATATATCTCGACTGAACTTTGAATAATAAAACATTGTTGACATAATACTAACATTACTTACGTTTCATTTAGATATATCTTGATTAAATTCTGAATAATAAAACATTGAAGACATATCAATAACATTTGAAACATTCCATTTAGATATATCTCCATTAAAATCCGAATTTTCAAACATTGAATTCATATTAGTAACATTACTAACATTCCATTTTGAAATATTTCCATTAAATTTTGAACTATAAAATAAACCAGACATATCAGTAATTCTACCAGTATCAATCATATTTAAATCACAATTAATACCATTCATTTTAATTTCTTGTTTAATAATTTGTTTTAGTTCGTTTTTATTTTTTGGGAAATATTTATAATCAGTGTTTGAACGTTCATCAACTTTTTGTCTATGATTATTTTTCTGATGGTTATTGTGTTGATTAATTTTTTTAGTATTAATTTTACTTAATTGTCTTTCAACACTTTCATTAATCATTTCTTTCAATTCATTTTTTGTAATTTTCATTCTTATGTTCCTTTTTAATTTTTAATTTCTACTTGCAGTTATTAATTAATAAAGTTTTATTTTTAATATTAAATAGTTATTTTTAAACTTTTTTAAAAAATTCCTAACTATTTTTACATAATTAGGAATTTAATATAATTATTTATAACTTCAATTTATAATTTTAATTTTAAAATTTATCCAATGTCATTGTTTTATAATATTGTTTAAAATCTTCATATGAATTAATATTAACTTCATTAAAAATACCAAATTTTTTTAAATTACAATTTGGATTTAATTTATTAAATCACATACTAACATTTCCATTAAATGTTGAAATAGCAAACATATATTTCATATTAATTACACGAATAACATTCCAATTACGTATATCCCCATCAAATTTTGAATATGCGAACATTAAACCCATGTCTGTGACATTTGAAACATCTCAATTATTAATATCCTTATTAAATTTTGAATTAGCAAACATTGCATACATATTAATTACATTACTAACATTTCAATTATTTATATTTTTATTAAATTTTGAATTTTTAAACATTGCTTCCATATTACTAACATTACTAACATTTCATTTTGATATATCCCCGTTAAAATTAGAAATTTCAAACATTGATTCCATATTTTTAACATTACTAACATCCCATTTAGATATATCCCCATTAAATTTTGAATAGTAAAACATTGATTCCATATCTTTAACATTACGAACATTTCATTTTGATATATCCCCATTAAATTTTGATTTTGCAAATAATGCAGACATATCTTTAACATTACGAACATCCCATTTAGATATATCCCCATTAAATTTTGATTCTGCAAACATCCAAGACATATCTTTAATTTGACCAGTATCAATCATATTTAAATTACAATTTCATCCATTCATTTTAATTTCTTGCACGATAATTTGTTTTAACTCGTTTTTACTTTTTGGAAAATATGTATATTCAGTATTTGAACGCTCATTAACGTTTCGTCTATGATTAGTTTTTTGATGGTTAATTCTACTTAATTGTCTCTCTACACTTTCATTAATCATTTCTTTCAATTCATTTTTTGTAATTTTCATTCTTGTTTTCCTTTTTAATTTTTAATTTTTACTTATAATTATTAATTAATAAAATTTTGTTTTCAATATTAAATAGTTATTTTTAAACTTTTTTAAAAAAATTTAAAAAATATATTTTTTATTAAATCTTAACAAACTTATTTATAAATCCAGTTTAAAATTATTATTTTTTCATTCATTTTATAATTCCTTATTTAATTTATTTAAAATCATTTTTCTATGATATTGTTTAAAATCATCGTATGAATTAATTTTGATATTTTTATTTTTTATAAAATATTGTAAAATACAATTATTATTTATTTTTAAAAATAAATTTGTTAAATTGTGATTAAAATTGGAATTATGTAACATTGTATGCATTGTGGTTACGTTACTTACATTCCAATTACTTATATTTTGATTAAATTTAGAATATGCAAACATTGCAGCCATATTTGTAACGTTGCTTACATCCCAATTATTTATATCTTGATTAAAATTTGAAAATGCGAACATTGCATGCATATTAGTAACATTATCAACATTCCAATTACTAATATTTTGATTAAATTTTGAATCATAGAACATTGAAGACATATTAATTACATTACTAACATCCCAATTATTTATATCATTATTAAAAATTGAATGTTCAAACATTGAAAGTGTATTTTTAACATTACCAGTATTCCATTTAGATATATTCCCATTAAAATTTGAGTCATAAAATAATTCACTCATATCTGTGATTTGACTGGTATTAATATTATTTAAATTAACTTCATTACCAAATTGTTTAATTTGATTTTTTATAATTTGTTTTAATTCATCTTTAGTTTTTGGAAAAAATTTATATACTGAATTGTTTATTTTATTCTGTTTATTATTTTTTTCATTCATTTTATACCCTCTTACTTAAATTATATAAAATCTTTTGTCTGTGGTATAGTTTAAAATTTTCGTATGAATTAATTTTAATATTATTCAATATTCCAAATTTATTTAAATTACATTGTTTATTTAATTTAATAAACCATCTACAAATATTCCGATTAAATTTTGAGTATTGAAACATGCCCTGCATCGTAGTGACATTTGAAACATTCCAATTAAATATATCATTATTAAATATCGAACTGTTAAACATTGAATTCATATTAATAACATTAGATACGTCCCATTTTGAAATATTTCCATTAAATTTAGAATGTTCAAATAGTAATGACATATCAGTAATTTGACTGATATCGATATTATTTAAATTAACTTTATTTCCAAATTTTTTTATTTGAGATTTAATAATTTGTTGCAATTCTTCTTTAGTTTTTGGAAAAAAATTTAAACTTAGTTTTTTCATTTTATTATTTTTATATTTTTTAATTTTATTTTTATAGTTTTTGTAAAATATTTTTTCTATGACATTTTTTAAAATCATTATATGAGTTAATTAAATTATTTTGTAATTTTCCAAATGATATTAAACCACATTGTTTATTTAATTTAGTAAACCAATTATTAATATTTTTATTAAATTTGGAACTTTTAAACATATATGACATGTTAATAACATTATTAATATCCCAATTACTTATATCTTGATTGAATTCAGAATTATAAAACATCCAACTCATATCAATAACATTGCTAACATCCCAATTACTTATATCTTGATTGAAATTTGAACGTTCAAACATTGAAATCATATTGTTAACTTTACTAATATTCCAATTTGAGATATTTCCATTAAATCTCGATTTACAAAATAGTAAAGACATATTAGTAACATTTGAAACATCCCATTTTGAAATATTCCCATTAAATTCTGAATTATAAAAAATGCTATTCATATTTGTTATTTTTGAAACATCAATGTTATTTAAATCAACTGTATTCCCGAATTGTTTAATTTGATTTTTTATAATTTTTTTTAATTCTTTTTCATTTTTTGGAAAAAATTCATATTTATTATCATTACTATCATTACTATTGGTAATTTCACTTTTTTGTGTTCTTTCAATCATTTTATAACTCCTTGTTTTTTATTTTTACAATTTATTATAATAAAATAAATTAATATTTAAAAATTAAATTAAATTTAATTGATAATGTAATGAATATTTTTTATAACTTATTTAAAATTATTTGTCTATGACATTTTTTAAAATTATTATATGAATTAATTTTAATGTTTTCATTTTTTATAAATTTATTTAAATTACATTGTTTATTTAATTTAATAAACCATTTATTAATATTTTTATCAAATTTGGAATTACAAAACATTGCAAACATATTTTTAACAGTGTGTATATCTCAATTACTTATATCTTGATTGAATATGGAACCATAAAACATTGAAGACATATTAGTTACATTTGAAACATCCCAATTAGAAATATCTTTGTTAAAATCAGAAAATGCAAACATTGCACCCATATATTTTACATTACCGGTATTCCAATTAAAAATACTTTGATTAAATTTAGAATAAGCAAACATTGAATGCATATCAATTACTTGACTCACATTCCAATTACTTATATCTTGATTAAAAGTAGAAAATGTAAACATTGTATACATATTCTTAACATTAGATACATTCCATTCTGAAATATTTCCATTAAAATTTGAGTTATAAAATAATCTGGACATATCAGTAATTTGACTGGTATCGATATTATTTAAATCAACTTTATTTCCAAATTTTTTTATTTGAGATTTAATAATTTGTTGCAATTCTTCTTTTGTTTTTGGAAAAAATTTATAAATACTCATTTACGATACCTCAATTATTATAATTTTTTTTTCAATCATTTTATAATTTCTTGTTTGAATTTTATACAATTCATTCATTTTATGTATGTTATTTAGTTTATAATTTATCTAATATCATTTGTCTATGTACTGATTTATAATATATTTCAAAATCTTCATATGAATTAATTTCAATATTGTTTAAAATTCCAAAATTTTGTAATTTACATTTTTTATTTAATTTAATAAACCATTCACCAATAATTTTATTAAATTCTGAATATGTAAACATACTTTGCATACTTGTAACATTACTAATATCCCAATTACTAATGTCATGATTAAATTTTGAATTATAAAACATTGAAACCATATTAGTAACATTACTAACATTCCATTTTGATATATCGTTATTAAATATCGAATTGTTGAACATACTTTGCATATTAGTAACATTACTAACATTCCAATCCGATATGTTCTGATTAAATTTTGAATTATAAAACATTGAATGCATTGTTTTTACATTACTAACATCCCAATTACTTATATCTCGATTGAATACTGAACCACTAAACATTGAATTCATATTTTTAACATTACTAACATCCCAATTTGATATATCATTATTAAACTTTGATTTATAAAACATACCAAACATATCAGTGACATTACTAACATTCCAGTTACTAATGTTATGATTAAATTTTGAATTATAAAACATACTACGCATATTTTTAACATTATCAATATTCCATTTTGATATATTTTGATTGAATGCTGAATATGCAAACATTAATTCCATTTTATATACATTAGATACGTTCCAACTTGATATATCATTATTGAATTGTGAGTCATAAAACATTGAAGTCATATTAGTAACATTAGATACATTCCATTCAGAAATATTTCCATTAAATGATGAATGTTTAAATACACTATTCATATTTGTTATTTTTGAAACATCAATATTGTTTAAATCAACTTCATCTCCGAATTGTTTAATTTGATTTTTTATAATTTGTTTTAATTCTTCTTTTGTTTTTGGAAAAAATTTGTATTTATTATTACTATTATTGTCAGTATTATTATTGTCATTATTATTATTATTATTATTATTTTTAATCATTTTATAACTCCTTGTTTTTATAACTTTTTACAATTTATTATAATGAAATAAATGAGTATTTAAAATTTAAATCTTAAATTTTTTCTAAAATCATCTGTCTATGATATTGTTTAAAATCATCGTATGAATTAATTTCAATGTTTTCATTTTTTATAAAATTAAATAATCTACATTTTTTATTTAATTTAATAAACCATTTCGATATATTTTTATTGAAAGTTGAACCATAAAACATTTTAGACATATTTGTAGCATTACTAACATCCCAATTACTAATATCTTGATTGAATTCTGAATTATAAAACATTGAATACATATTTTTAACATTGCTAACATTCCAGTTACTTATATCTTGATTGAATTTTGATGTATTAAATAAATGCTGCATAAATATAACATTACTAACATCCCAGTTACCAATATCTTTATTAAACTTTGAATTTGCAAACATTATATACATATTAGTTACATTTGAAACATCCCAATTACTGATATCTTGATTGAATTCTGATTTATAAAACATATAAGACATATTTACAACGTTACTTACATCCCAATTAGATATATTTCTATTAAATTTAGAAAATGCAAACATTGAATTCATATTTGTAACACTACTTACGCTCCAGTTTGATATATCTCCATTAAATTTTGATTCATCAAACATTGAAGACATATTAGTAACATTACTAACATCCCATTTTGAAATATTTCCATTAAAGGTAGTTAAATAAAATATATATGACATATCTGTTATTTCTGAAACATCAATATTGTTTAAATTAACTTTATTACCATAATTATATATTTGCGAATTAATAATTTTTTTAATTCTTTTTTCGTTTTTGGAAAAAATTTGTATTTATTATCATTATTATTAATATTATTATCACTATTATTAATATTATTATTACTATTATTTACTTTATTGTAACTTTTTTCATTCATTTTATAACTCCTTGTTTTTATAACTTTTTTACAATTTATTATAATGAAATAAATGAGTATTTAAAATTTAAATTTTAAATTTTTTTCAAAATCATTTTTCTATGATATTGTTTAAAATCTTCATATGAATTAATTTCAATATTTTTATTTTTTATAAAATATTGTAAAATACAATCATTATTTATTTTAAAAAATAAATTTGTTAAATCATGATTAAAATTAGAATTATACAACATTGAAGACATATTTGTAACATTACTAACATCCCAATTACTTATATCTTGATTAAAATTCGAACTTTCAAACATTGAATGTATATCAATTACATTATTAACATTCCAATTATTTATATCTTGATTAAACTTAGAGTATGCAAACATTGCAGACATATTTGTAACATTACTTACATCCCATTTAGATATATCTTTATTAAATTTTGAATGTTTAAACATATAATTCATATCCGTGACATTACTTACATTCCAATTACTTATATCTTGATTAAATTCTGAATAAGCAAACATACTATGCATATCTGTAACATTAGAAACATCCCATTCAGAAATATCATTATTGAATTTTGAATCACAAAACATACCAAACATATCTATAACATTACTAACATTCCAATTACTTATATCTTGATTGAATACTGAATATCCAAACATTAAATTCATATTTTTAACATTAGATACATCCCATTTTGATATGTCATTATTGAATCGAGAGTTATAAAACATTTCACCCATATTTCTAACGTTAGATACATCCCATCCAGAAATATTTCCATTAAATTCTGAATTATAAAATAAACCGCTCATATCAGTAATTTGACTGGTATTAATATTGTTTAAATCAATTATATTTCCATATTTAATTATTTGTTGTTCAATAATTTTTTTTAATTTTACTTTTGTTTTTGGAAAAAATTTATATTTATTATTGTTATTATTACTATTATTACCATCACCATTATTAGTAATATTATTTACTTTATTGTAACTTTTTTTAATCATTTTATAACTCCTTATTTTTTATAACTTTTTTACAATTTATTATAATGAAATAAATGAGTATTTAAAATTTAAATCTTAAATTTAATTAATAATGTAACAAATATTTTTTACAAATTTTTTATAATTTTTTTAATATTGTTCCTCTATGATATTTTTTAAAATCATTGTAAGAACTAATTTCAATGTTTTCATTTTTTATAAAATTATTTAATTTACATTTATCATTTATTTTATTAAACCATTTATTTATACTTCGATTAAATTTTGAATCATAGAACATAAATGACATATTAGTAACATTAGATATATTCCAATTACTTATATCTTGATTAAAATTAGAATCGTTAAACATATCAGACATATCAATAACATTTGAAACATCCCATTTAGATATATCTTTATTAAATTTTGATTCATAAAATATTGAACTCATATTAGTAACATTACTAACATTCCAATTACTAATATCTTGATTAAAATTAGAATATGCGAACATTATATACATATTAATTACATTTGAAACATTCCATTTTGATATATCTTGATTGAATTCTGAGTTATAAAACATATAAGACATATTTGTAACATTACTTACATTCCATTCAGAAATATCTCCATTAAATTTAGAATTACAAAATAAATAAGACATATTAGTAATGTTACTGGTGTCGATATTATTTAAATCAACTTCAGTCCCATAATTATATATTTGCGAATTAATAATTTTTTTTAATTTTCCTCTTGTTTTTGGAAAAAATTTGTATTTATTATCATTATTATCAGCAATATTATTTATTTTATTGTAACTTTTTTTAATCATTTTATTTATAACTCCTTATTTTTTATAATTTTTTTAATATTGTCCCTCTATGATATTTTTTAAAATCATTGTAAGAACTAATTTTATTTCCTTGTAACGTTCCAAAATTATATAAATTACAACTATGATTTAATTTATTAAACCAATTACTAATATTTTGATTAAATTTAGATTGATAAAACATTGAATTCATATCGGTAACTCTACTTACATCCCAATTACTAATGTCACAATCAAATTCTGATTCTTCAAACATTTTATACATAATGATAGTAGAGGAAACATCCCAATTATGTATATTTTTATTAAACTTAGAATTAGCAAACATTGAATTCATATCAGCAACATTACTAACATTCCAATTATTTATATTTTGATTAAACTTAGATTTTTTAAACATATAACTCATATCGGTAACACTACTTACATCTCAATTACTTATATCTTGATTGAATACTGAATATCCAAACATACTATGCATATCCGAAACATTAGAAACATCCCAATTAGATATATCTCCATTAAATTTTGAATCATAAAACATTGAAGACATATTTGTGACATTACTTACATTCCAATTACTAATGTCATTATTAAATTTTGAATTATAGAACATAAATGATGCAGTTGTTAAATTAGATACATCCCAATTAGATATATCCCCATTAAATTCTGAATAATCAAACATTGCATGCATATATTTAACATTTGAAACATTCCATTTAGAAATATTATTGTTAAATTCAGAGTTAGCAAACATATGAACCATATTGATGACATTAGATACATTCCATTTAGATATATTCCCATTAAAGGGAGATTCATAAAATAATTCACTCATATCTGTGATTTGACTAACATCAATATTATTTAAATCAACATTATTTCCGTATTTTTTAATTTGATTTTTTATAATTTTTTTTAATTCTTCTTTATTTTTTGGAAAAAATTTATATACTGAATTGTTTATTTTATTTTGTGTATTATTTTTTTTATTTTTTTCAATCATTTTATAACTCATTATATAACTCCTTATTTTTATTTTTTTTACAATTTATTATAATGAAATAAATGAATATTTAAAATTTAAATCTTAACTATTTTAAATTAATTTTATAATTTTTTATAATTTTATAATTTTTTTAGTATCATTTCTCTATGATATTGTATAAAATCATTGTATGAATTAATTTTAATATTATTAAATATTCCAAAATTATATAAATTACAACTATGATTTAATTTATTAAACCAATTACTAATATCCAGTTTGAATTTAGAATATTTAAACATCGCTTTCATAGTTGTAACATTACTTATATCCCATTTTGAAATATCTTTATCAAAATTAGAAAATGCAAATATAAAAGACATATCCGTTACGTTCGAAACATCCCATTCTGATATATCTTTATTAAAAGTTGAACCATAAAACATATAAGTCATATTTGTAACGTTACTTACATCCCATTTTGATATATCCCCATTAAATTTAGAAAATGCAAATATTGAAGACATATTTTTAACATTACTTACATCTCATTTTGATACATCTCCAGTAAATTTTGAACCGTAAAACATTGAATCCACAATTTTAACATTTGAAACATTCCATTTAGATATATTCCCATTAAATGATGAATTTACAAATAACAAGGTTAAATTTGTTATTTGACTAACATCAATATTATTTAAATCAACATTATTTCCGTATTTTTTAATTTGATTTTTTATAATTTTTTTTAATTCTTCTTTATTTTTTGGAAAAAATTTATATACTGAATTGTTTATTTTATTTTGTGTATTATTTTTTTTATTTTTTTCAATCATTTTATAATACTCTTTATTTTTATTTTCACTCATTTTATTTTTACAATTTATTTAAAATCATTTCTCTATGATATTGTTTAAAATTTTCATATAAATTAATTTTAATATCATTTAATGTTCCAAATTGCGTTAAATCACATGTTTTTGATAATTTATTTATCCATTTCGATATATCTTGATTGAATTCTGATTTATAAAACATCCAAAACATATTTTTAACATTACTAATATCCCAATTACTAATATCTTTATTAAATTTTGAATTATAGAACATAAATGGCATATTAATTACATTATGCACATCCCAATTATTAATATCTTTATTAAACTGTGAACTCGTAAACATTGAATTCATATTTGTAACATTTGAAACATTCCATCCAGAAATATCATTATTAAATATTGAACTTGCAAACATATATTCCATATTAATAACATTAGATACATTCCAATTACTAATATCCTTATTGAAAATTGTTTTATAAAACATAAATGATATATCAATTACATTACTAACGTCCCAATTGCCAATATCTTTATTGAACGGTGAACTTGCAAATGTTGAATTCATATTTTTAACATTAGACACATTCCAATTACTAATATTTTGATTAAATTCTGAATTTTCGAACATTGAAGACATATTTTTGACTTTACTAACATCCCATTTAGATATATCTTGATTAAATGCTGAACCCGCAAACATATGTTTCATATCAATAACATTTGAGACATTCCAATTACTAATATTTTGATTAAATTCTGAATTTTCAAACATTGAAGACATATTAGTTACATTTGAAACATTCCAGTTACTTATGTCTTTATCAAATTTTAAATTTGCAAACATATATTTCATATCAGTAACATTTGACACATCCCATTTACTTATATTTTGATTAAACTTTGAAATAAAAAACATTGAAGACATATTAGTAACATTTGAAACATTCCAATTACTAATATTTCTGTTAAATATTGAACGATAAAACATATAAGACATATCAATAACATTTGACACATCCCAATTACTAATATCATTATTAAATTTTGAGTTATAAAACATTGAGGTCATATTCGTAACATTTGAAACATTCCAATTACTTATATTTCCATTAAATTTTGAGTCTTGAAATAACTTAGACATATCTGTGATTTGACTAACATCAATATTATTTAAATCAACATTATTTCCGTATTTTTTAATTTGATTTTTTATAATTTTTTTTAATTCTTTTTTTGTTATTGGAAAAAATTTGTATACTGAATTGTTTATTTTATTTTGTGCATTATTTATTTCATTATAACTTTTTTCAATCATTACATAACTCCTTATTTTTATTTTCTTACAATTTATTATAATAAAATAAATGAGTATTTAAAAAATATAATTTTTATTTTTACAATTTATTCAATATCATTTCTCTATGGTAGTGTTTAAAATCATTGTATGAATTAATTTTAATATCATTTAATACACCAAATTGTGTTAAATCACATTTTTTTGATAATTTATTTATTCATTTAGATATATCTTGATTAAACTGTGAATTTGTAAACATATATCCCATATTAATAACATTGTGTACATCCCAATTGCTTATATCTTGATTGAACATGGAATATCCAAACATATATTCTATATTAATAACATTGTGTACATTTCAGTTACTAATATCTTTATTAAATTTTGAATCATAGAACATAAATGACATACTAATTACATTGTATACATCCCATTTTGATATATCTTGATTAAACTGTGAACTTGCAAACATTGAATTCATATTTTTAACATTTGAAACATCCCATTTTGAAATATCATTAATAAATATTGAATTATGAAACATTGCGTGCATATCAGTTACATTATTAACATTCCAATTATTTATATCCCCATTAAATTTTGAACTACCAAACATTGAATCCATATTAATAACATTATTAACATTCCAGTTACTTATATTTCCATTAAATTCAGATTTTTCAAACATTAAAGACATATCAGTTACATTACTAACATCCCATTTAGAAATATTTCCATTAAATTTTGACTCTACAAACAATGCAGACATATCAGTAACATTTGAAACATTCCAATTACTAATATCCCCGTTAAAAATAGAATATGAAAATAAATAAGACATATCTGTAATTTGACTAACATCAATATTATTTAAATCAATATTATTTCCATATTTATCAATTTGTTTTGTAATGATTTGTTTTAATTCATTTTTATTTTTTGGAAAATATTTATATATTGAATTATTCATTTTAGTATTATAATTTATTTAAAATTATTTCTCTATGATAGTGTGTAAAATCATTGTATGAATTAATATTAATATTATTAAATATTCCAAAATTTAATAAGTAACAATTATGTTTTAAGTTAATAAACCAATTACTAATATCCAATTTGAATTTAGAATATTTAAACATCGCTTTCATAGTTGTAACATTGCGTATATCCCATTTAGTAATATCTTGATTAAAAACAGAAAATTTAAACATTGAAGACATATTGGTAACATTTGAAACATCCCATTTTGATATATCATTATTAAATTTTGATTGATAAAACATATATGATATATCATCAACATTACTTACATCCCATTTTGAAATATCTCTATTAAAATTAGAAAATGCAAATATAAAAGACATATTAGTAACATTACTTACATCCCATTTAGAAATATCCCCGTTAAAAGAAGAATGTGAAAATAAATAAGACATATCAATAACATTTGAAACGTCCCATTTTGAAATATCTCCAATAAATCTGGATTTTGAAAATAAATAAGACATATCTGTTATTTGACTAACATCAATATTATTTAAATCAACACTATTCCCATATTTTTTAATTTGATTTTTTATAATTTTTGTTAATTCATCTTTAGTTTTTGGAAAAAATTTGTATACTGAATTGTTTATTTTATTTTGTGTGTTACTATTATTACTATTATTATCATTAATCATTTTATAACTCCTTGTTTTTATTTTTTACAATTTATTATAATGAAATAAATAAGTATTTAAAATTTTTTTATAACTTTTTTAGTATCATTTCTCTATGGTATTGCTTAAAATCATTGTATGAATTAATTTTTATATTACTATGTTTGAATTTAGAAAATTTTGTTAATTGACAAAAAGTTTGTAATTTATTAAACCATTTACTTATATTGTAATTGAATTTTGAAGTATAAAACATTGTTGTCAAATCAATCATTTTTGAAACATCTCAATTACTTATATCTTTATTAAACTTTGAATTTTTAAACATTGATACGCTATTAGTTATATTACTAACATCCCAATTCCCAATATCTTGATTAAATACTGAATTTGCAAACATTGCATTTGCATATTGTACATTACTAACATTCCATCTACCAATATCCTGATTGAATTTTGAGTTATTAAATATTGATACCATATTAATAACATTTGAAACATCCCATTCAGAAATATCTTTATTAAATTTTGATTTATAAAACATTGCTGACATATCAGTGACATTAGACACATTCCATTTTGAAATATCCTCATTAAACTTTGAATTTTCAAACATACCAGACATTTCAGTTACATTGCCGACATTCCATTTACTTATGTTTCCATTAAAATTTGAATTCAAAAATAATGAATTCATATCAGTAATTTTTGAAACATCAATATCGTTTAAATCAACTTTATTTCCAAATTGTTTTATTTGCAATTTAATTAAATGTTTTAATTCATTTTTATTTTTTGGAAAAAATTTATAAATTGCTTTATTTTGTGTATTATTTATATTACCAGTCTTAATAATTTTATTCATTTTATAACTCCATAAGTATTATTTTTATTTATTCAATTTATTATAATGAATAAAATTAGAATTTAAAATATTTATTGTATAACTTATTTGTTAAAATATTTAAATTAATTAACTTGATAATTTATCAATAATAAAATATTTATAATATTGTTTAAAATCATTATATGAATTAATTTCAAAATTTTTAATTTTTATAAAATTATTTAATCGACATTTTTTATTTAATTTAATAAATCATTTACTAATATCTTTATTAAATTTTGAATTTCTAAATATTAAATTTATATTAACTATATTATTAATATCCCATTTAGAAATATCATTATTAAATTTAGAATTTTGAAATAAAGCATATCAGTAATATTACTTATATCAATATTATTTAAATTCACTCATATATAATTTGTTTTAATTTATATTTTGTTTTTGAATAAAAATTAAAATTTAATTTATCATCATTAATCATTACAATAAAACTTTTTAATTATTATGTTACATTATTATTTGTTTTATCATTTATACTTTATTTACATTTTACGCATCTCGTTTATATTGCATAAAATCTTTATAATTATTAATATTATAAATACCAAAATTTTTTAAACTACAATTTTTACTAACATTTCAATTACTAATATCATTATTAAATTTTGAATTTTTAAACATTGATGTCATATCTGTAACGTTACCAACATTTCAATTACTAATATCACCATTAAATTTTGAATTATTAAACATAAATGACATATCAACTACATTACTAACATTTCAATTACTAATATTACTATTAAATTTTGAACTATCAAACATTCCAGACATATATATTACGTTACCAACATTTCAATTACTAATATTACTATTAAATTTTGAACTATCAAACATTCCAGACATATATATTACGTTACCAACATTTCAATTACTAATATCACCATTAAATTTTGAACTATCAAACATATGATTCATATATATTACGTTACCAACATTTCAATTACTAATATCACCATTAAATTTTGAATTATTAAACATAAACGACATATCAACTACATTACTAACATCTCATCTTGATATATTTCCATTAAATTGTGAATATTCAAACATATAATTCATATATTTAACATTACTAACATCTCAATTACTAATATCTCCATTAAATTTAGAATATGCAAATAAAAACGACATATATTTAACATTACTTACATCTCAATTACTAATATCTCCATTAAATTTTGATTTAAAGAATAATTTACTCATATTTTTAATTTTACTGGTATCAATCATGTTTAAATCACAATTAATACCATTCATTTTAATTTCTTGCTCAATAATTTTTTGTAATTCTTTTTTATTGTTTGGAAAATATTTATATTCAATATTAGAACGTTCATTAATTTTCTTTTTATGATTATTTTTATTTTTCATATAATTATTTCTTTGATTAGTTTTTCGATAATTATTTTTTTTTAATTGTCTTTTAACATTTTCATTAATTATTTTTTTCAATTCCTTTTTTGTAATTTTCATTTTTCTTTTTTCCTTTTTTAATTTTTTATATTATAATAATAAATATGTACATTTAAAATATTTTTAAAAAAAATAAAATATTATAAATAAAATATTATAAATAATTTATTTACATTACTTGCATTCTCATTAAAATCAAATTTATAAAATAAATTTAACATATATTCATTTTTATTATCCACTATTTTTATAATTTATTCAAAATCATTTGTCTATGATATTTTTTAAAATCATTATATGAATTAATTTCAAAATTTTTAATTTTTATAAAATTATTTAATCGACATTTTTTATTTAATTTAATAAACCAATTACTAATATCTTGATTAAACGCAGTATTGCTAAGCATCCAAGACATATCTGTTACTTTAGATATATTTCATTTTGAAATATTCTTATTAAATTTCGAATTCGTAAACATTGAATTCATATCAATTACATTACTGACATCCCATTTTGAAATATCATTATTAAATTTTGATTCATAAAACATCCAGGACATATCAATTACATTACTTACATCCCATTTTGAAATATCATTATTAAATTTAGACTTTTCAAACATACAAAACATAGTAGTAACCTTACTAACATTTCATTTAGAAATATCACCATTAAATGTAGTCTTTTCAAACATTGAAGACATATTAGTGACATTTGAAACATTCCAATCTGGTATATCTTGATTGAATTTGGAATTAAAAAACATTGCAGACATATTAATTACATTACTAACATTCCATTTACTTATATCTCCATTAAATAATGAACTTGCAAACATTGCATACATATCAGTAACATTTGAAACATCCCATTCGGAAATATTTCCATTAAATTTTAAATTTTGAAATAAATGTGACATATCAGTAATTTTTGAAACATTAATATTGTTTAAATCAACTTTATTACCATACTTATCAGTTTGCTGTTTTATAATTTGTTGTAATTTTGTTTTAGTCATTGGAAAAAATTTATAAATTGTTTTATTTTGTATATTACCCGTATTATCTGTATTAATAATTTTATTCATTTTATAGTTCTTTAACTATTATTTAAATTTTATAATTTTTCTAAAATCATCTGTCTATGGTATTGTTTAAAGTCTTCATATGAATTAATTTCAAAATTTTTAATTTTTATAAAATTTTTTAATCGACATTTTTTATTTAATTTAATAAACCAATTATTAATATCTTGATTAAATTTTGAATTTTTAAACATTGAACCCATATTGATAACATTACTAACGTTCCATTTAGAAATATTACCATTAAATTTAGACTTTTCAAACATCCAAAACATATTTTCAACATTACTTACATCCCAATTACTAATATCTTGATTAAAAATTGAACTTTCAAACATTGAAGACATATCAGTTACATTACTAACATCCCATTTAGAAATATCTCCGTTAAATTCTGAGTTATAAAACATTGAAGACATATTAGTGACATTTGAAACATTCCAATCTGGTATATCTTGATTGAATTTGGAATTAAAAAACATTGCAGACATATTAATAACATTTGAAACATTCCATTTAGAAATATCCCCATTAAACTTTGAATTTTCAAACATTGAAGACATATTAATTACATTACTTACATTCCATTTACTAATATTTTTATTAAATT
>Ga0256842_1000609_pt1 | contig 31347 bp, 26 predicted proteins | sample 4559240metaG_FD_185973 | JGI IMG/M metagenome (GOLD analysis project Ga0256842, IMG submission 185973) | Hydrothermal vent microbial communities from Guaymas Basin, Mexico - 4559-240 | ecosystem: Environmental > Aquatic > Marine > Hydrothermal vents | place: Mexico: Guaymas Basin | collected... | reverse complement strand
AATAATTGATCTTTATAATTCTCATATTGACTACTATTCTCCATTTGAGATAAGCTTTTGATATATTCAGCATCATAGTCATGGAAAATTTTACCATCTATCATAATTAAATTTAATTTATCTAAAAGGTAGGCTAAAAAAATTGAGTTTACCCCCTCTAAAGAAAGATTTTGTTTATTTTTTAGTAATCCAATACTTTTAAGCATTTTAAACTGTTTATTTTTAAGCTTTTTTCTAGCTATTTTAACAAAGTCAAAATTATTTCCTAAATCAATAATTTCAAAAGTTCTACTATTAAGATATTTACCATTAGATAATTCATAATAACCAAAGCTTTCAAGAAAATTATTCAAATTTTCAAGCTTTATTTGATAAGAAAATAAAGTAAATGCAAACAAAAAAAGAAAAATTTTCAACATAAATTACCCATAGTTAAATACCCGTGCTTTTTAGCACTAATTTATTTCTTTGTCAAACTATTTCTACTTTGCCTTGACTGAAAATTTATAAAATAGTAATGATAAAAAGAGCAATATACGACAAGGCGTTAATTACCACAACTGGATTTAAAATTTTAAAGATAGATTTAATCCACCAGAAAATCTATTACTAAACCTAATATAAGACTCACCACCACCAACAGCATTTTTAATTAAAATACCTAAATTAGCTCCTATATTAAAACTAGAAATTTTATATACAAGACCAAAGTTTATTCTTTCATTAGACTTAAGTATAACATCTGATTCAGTAAAGTTATTAGCAGGCATCAACAAAGAAACATCAGTGTTGAGTATGAAATTTCTAAAAGGAACAACAAGCTTAACTCTAAACAAACCATCTAAAGGGGAAAATTTATCCCTCGCAAGGAGCAATTCAAGGTGTAGTTTATCTTCTTTAAAAAGCCTAAATTAAGCCAAGACTCTGCATTTATTATCTTTTCATCTTCTGGAACTGTTTTTGTTGGTATATTTAAAATACCATTAAGAGTTTTAGGTGTAATTTTACTTCTTTTCTTAAAGGCAATATTAAATCCTGCTCTAATATCTTTAAGTAAAGGAATATAGCTACCAAAATCACTCTTATAATATTCCATCCCCATATCAAGAGTATCAGCTTTTAAATATGCTCCTTTATCTATATCAGCATATCTTTCATCTCTATAACCATATAAATACTTACCAATTCCAGCCCAAGTAAGAAATCTATCTTTTAATAACCCATCTTCTTTCATCCATTTAGGCATAAATTTTCTATATCTATTTTTATGAAAAGAAGTTATAGGCTTTTTTTTCTTTAAAGAATTATCTTGTTTTACAACATCAGGTACACTAGTAGTATTGCTACTATGACTTTTAACTTTAGCTATAGGACTAGCCACCGCCTCGCTAGATGCCACAGGACGAGTCACCGACTTACTAGATGTCACAGGAGCCTCCGCCTCGCTAGACCCCACAGGACGAGTCACCGACTCGCTAGATCCCACAGGACGAGTCATCGACTCGTCCTTACTATTCTTTTTTTCTTGTGCAAACACAATACTTGTTAAGATCATTAAATTAAAAATTAAAATTACTACCCTATTAACAACATAGTTTCCTAAAAATAAACAAAATAATAGTTACTGTCTTTTCAATTAACTACAGCATTTAAAGTAAAAATCATGGCAAGAATGTCGTGATTTAATATCTTATATACTATGTAATTTTGTAATAATTAAAAAAAATTGTATTAATTTAGTACTTATGTTAATTTATTTGTTCATAATTTTGGAGTAAATATGGCAAAAGATACAATTTTAGGGCATCCTAAGGGATTATTTATATTATTTTTTACTGAATTATGGGAAAGATTTTCATATTATGGAATGCGAGCAATGCTAGTTTTATATATGTCTGCAGCTATTACAGAAGGAGGGCTTGCCTTTACTGAAAAAAAAGCATTATATATTTATGGAATTTATGTAACTCTAGTATATTTAATGTCTGTTCCCGGTGGAATAATTGCAGATAAATTACTAGGTCAAAGAAAATCAGTAATGCTTGGAGGATTATTATTATGTGCCGGCCATGGATTAATGGCTAAACCTGATTTATGGGCATTTTATACTGCTTTAAGTTTGATTATATTGGGTGTAGGATTGTTAAAGCCTAATATTTCAACTATGGTTGGAGGATTATATGAAGATAATCCAAAAGCTAAAGATAGTGCATTTACTATCTTCTATATGGGAATAAACTTAGGAGCATTAATTGCGGGAATTGTAGTAGGTACCTTAAGAGTAAAATACGGATGGCACTGGGGCTTTGGAGCAGCGGGAATAGGAATGCTAATTGGTCAAATTGTGTATATATGGGGGCAAAAATATTTAGGAGATGTTGGATTACTAATAAAACAAGAGGAGAAGATTGATACAAAATCTAAAACACCTTTAACAAAAGATGAACTGAAAAAATTAAAAGTATTGGTAATATCTTTTGGAATTGTTATGATTTTTTGGGCAGCATTTGAGCAAGCTGGTGGATTAATGAATTTATATACAGAAAATTATACCAATAGAAATTTCTTTAATTGGCAAATTCCCACAGAGTTTTTTCAATCATTAAATCCATTATATATTATGATTTTTGCACCTATTATTGCTTTTATTTGGTTACAACTAGCTAAAAAAGGTAAAGAACCTAGCTCTATTTTTAAAATGGGAATGGGAAATTTAATATTAGGAATAGGATTTATATTTATGGTTGGCGCTAGTTTGGAAAGAGGAGGAAATACCTTACAAGGCTTTATGTTCTTAGATAATCCTGCTAAATCTGGTATGTCTTGGTTATTATTTGCATATTTGTTTCATACTCTTGGAGAGCTTGCATTATCCCCTGTATCTCTTTCATTTATTACTAAAATGGCTCCTAAAAGATGGGGGTCTTCAACTATGGGAATATATTTCGCTGTTACTGGACTTGGAGGCGGTGCTTTAGCTTCATTTATAGGAGGATTTGCAAAATCTAAAGGTGAACTAGCCGTTTTTGGTGGAATTGCAGTTTTTACAATGGTACTTGGTATTATTGTGATGATTTTATCTAAGAAAATCAACGCAATTGCTGAGTAACATATTAAATTTAGAAACTTATATCATAATCAGAAAGTAATAAATTTGGAGTATTTAATAAATTAATAATAGTATTTAACCTAAACAACAACTTTTTATTTCCACTCAACAAACTAACTAACAAACTATTATTTTTAGGATAAGCATACAGTTTTACATTGTTAGAAAGGTCATTATCTTTAATTAGAGCATTTAAAGTATCATCAAAACCACCTATTTCATCTATTAAGTGCAGTTCTTTACTTTCTTCCCCCATATAAATTCTTCCACCTGCTATTTCATTTTTTAATTTTTTAATATCAATTCCCCTACCCTCATTAACTCTAGCTAAAAATATTTCATAAAAATCACTCACGCTTTCATCCATTTTCTTTATTTGCTTTTCTGTTAAAAGATTATACATAGAATTTAAATTACCATTTTTCCAAATAGATTTTGTGAATACATTTACCATAAATTTACCTATAACCCCCTGAAGTACAAATTTACCTGTAAATACTCCTATAGAGCCAACTATACTCATTTTATTTGCAAAAATCTTATCTCCAGCAACAGAAATATAATATCCTCCTGATGCACTCATATTACCTATAGATACATAAACTGGTTTATATTTTTTCAGTACTTTTATAGCATGATTAATTTCATCACTAACAAAACCAGAACCACCAGGAGAGTTAACTCTTATAACTACGGCATCAATAAATGAATCATTTTTAATTTCCTTTATAGAATCAAGTATTTTTTCCCTATAATTTTCACTAATTCCTAAAAATATGCCTTTATTTTCGGTTATTTCTCCGTCTATTGCTAAAATAGCTATATTAGATTTTTTATCTTTTTCAAGGCTTTTTAAAAACATAGAATTATACAATGAACTTGTTATAAACTCAACACCTTGAGCCTTTAATTCGTTTTCAAAATCATCTAAATAAGCCACTTTATTTACCAAAGATAACTTAACTGCTTTACTAGCTGAATAAGGAGCATTATTTAGTATATTTTCTGCATTATTAAGTTTTTTGTTTGTAGTAAGAGTTGTTTCTATCATTTTTTTTATGGTTTTTACAATTTTATTAAGTTCTTTCTTATTATATTTTGAAGGTTCAGATTCGGTAAATGATTCTGGTGCAGTTTTGTAATTTCCTCTTTTAAAAAAATAAGTTTTAATTCCAAGCATATTTAAAAGTTTCTTGTAAAACATTATAGTAATGTTTGGCCCATTAATACTTAAATCAACAGCTGGATGAATAGCTGTTTCTTCAGAAGCAGTTGCAAGTAAATAGTCTCCTAATGAATTAGATTTTAAATAAACTCTATATCTTTTATTACTTTTTTTAAGTAAGTTAAGTAATTCTTCTGCTTGAGATGAAGATAAAGAGTGTTTATCTATTTCAAAAAATATTCCTTTTATATAGTCATCGTGTATAGCTTTTTTAATTATTGTAACTAAATCTAAAAACGAATAATTACTACCATTTATTATTCCTCCCTTACCAATTTCCGATAATTTTCCATTTAACTTAATCTTTAACCAATAATTACTAGCCTCGAAAATGATATTTTTATTTCTTTTTGTATGAAAAGAAGCATAAACATTAGTAAAGTTACCATTTCTTAGCTCTCCTCCCATATTAAAATATGGTAAATCAAATTGTAAACTCATTTGATGAATATTATTTTTATTCCATTTTCTTGTATACTGATATGTTAAACTAAATCCGTGTAAATGTAATAAAGTTAATCCTAAATCAAAGCTCCAATCACTTAAATTGTTATAACTATCCCCAAATTGCCTAATATTTAAAAATGGAGAAATTTTATCAAATAGTAAAGCACCAAGTTGTACCGAATGTTTTGAATAATTATTATACAAACTTAATAAATCACTATTAAATGTATAATTATAACCTAAATATAAATATGAATTTCTAAAAATAAAGCCCAAAGAACCAAAATAATGCTCTTTATAATAATGATTACTCCAACCTATACCAAAATAATCACTAATATCAATAGAAGTAATCCACGAATATATAACAGTCTCTAAATCTTTATTGTATTCTGAAGAAACATAAATATTAGTAAACCAAAATGGAGTACCTAAATAAAAGCCATAATTTTTATTTTCATTGTTATAAAATCCACCAATTTCACTATAATTTTTAAAAGAGTTTACTGCAGGATTTTTTTTAATAGGTGATATCATCATATATGAGTTGTCTGCAAAAATTATTACTGAAAATAAAAATATAATTGTTATTGTAAGTGTTTTCATTATTACTCCCCAAGAAAGAAAAAATATAGCATAATATTATTTATATTACAAATCGGTGTTGCATTATAAAAAATAGAAGCTATAATATTTATCATTGTTGTTATTAGGAGTCAAAAATGGAAAAGATAAAAGTTGGAGTACTAGGAGCAACTGGAGCAGTAGGACAAAGATTTATACAGTTATTAGAAAATCATCCTTGGTTTGAAATAAATTTTTTACTAGCCTCTGAGAAATCAGCAAATAAATTATATAAAGATGCTACTAATTGGAAATTAAATACTCCTATTCCTGAAAACATTAAAAATCTAATGATTTATTCTAATCCATTAGATGCACCCAAAAATACAAAAATTATGTTTTCTGGCCTAGATAACTCAATAGCCTTAGAAATAGAGCAGAAATTTGCTTCTATGGGTAAACATATAGTTTCAAACTCCAAAAACCACAGAATGTTTGAGCGAGTTCCTCTTTTAATTCCTGAAGTTAACCATGAACACATCAAATTAATATATACACAATCGGAGAAAGGAAAAATTATAACAAATCCTAATTGCTCAACTACCTTTTTTACCCTAATTGCAGGTGTTTTGAATAAAAAATGGCCCATAGAATCAATCTTTGTTGTAACTATACAAGCAATTTCAGGAGCAGGATATCCGGGGCTATCTTCCTATGATATATTAGACAATGTTATTCCACACATAGAAGGAGAAGAAGAAAAAATGGAAACAGAACCATTAAAAATTATGGGAAAATTAAAAAATAATAGAATAGATTATGCAAGTATAAAAATATCATCTTCTGCAAATAGAGTAGCTGTAATAGATGGACACTTAGAAACTTTAAGTATTAAATTTAGCTCTACTCCTCCATCAATAGATGAAGTTAAAACAGAATTAAATAATTTCATTTCTCCATTATACAATTTAAATCTTCCATCAGCACATAAAAATCCTATTCAAGTATTTGAAGTTAACGACAGACCACAAACAAGAATAGATAGAGATTTTTTAAATGGAATGGGAACGAGTGTAGGGAGAATCAGAAAAGATTCTATTTTTGACATAAAGATGACAGTTTTAGGACACAATACTATAAAAGGAGCAGCAGGAGGAGCAATTTTAAATGCCGAATTACTTGTAAAAGAGTTAAATATATAAAAATAAATTTATTAAACTGACAATAATTGTCAATCTTATGTAGAGAGTTACAGGATTTTTTTTATAGTAGTAGTTAGTATATTGTATTTTTGATTAAAAAAGGAAAAAAAATTGCGATTATCCAATGTTTATTTATTTTTTAGGAGCTTTTATGTATAAATATTTACTATTTTTAATTTTATTTTTAATATTTTTCTCCTGTTCGGAAACACAGACACCTATAAATACAGAGTGTAAAGTAGGGCAAACCCAAGAATGTTACACAGGAGATAATAATAGTGCAAGTGTAGGTATATGTAAAAAAGGAACACAAACTTGTCAAACAAGTGGTAAATGGGGAATGTGTGAAGGCGAAGTTCTTCCGTCTTCAGAAATTTGTGATGGCCTTGATAATGATTGTAATGGCGAAATAGATGACAATTTTGAAGTTATTCCTGATGCAGATAAAACAGCAGGTGTTTGTGCCAATAACAAAAAAGTATGCGATGGAACTAATGGTTGGATAGAGCCAGACTATACTTTAATTAGTGGTTATGAAGAAACAGAAGTAAGCTGTGATAATAAAGATAATGATTGTGATGGTAGTGTTGATAATGGTTTAATTGCACCAGCTGCTGATAAAACAGCGGGAGTATGTGCTGAAGCTAAGAAACTTTGTATGGGTGTAAATGGTTGGCAAGAGCCCAACTACACCTCAATAAATGGTTATCAGACCGAAGAAACCAAGTGTGATGGCTTAGATAATGATTGTGATGGAGAGGTTGATAATAATTTAGTTGCTCCCGTTGCTGATAAAACAGTAGGAGTATGTGCAAATAGTAAAAAAGTATGTGATGGAGCTAATGGTTGGATAGAGCCTGATTATAACTTAATTGATGGTTATGAAGAATCAGAACTTTCATGTGACTTAAAAGATAATAACTGTAATGGAACTATTGATGAGGGTTGTGAATGTACAACAGGTAGAACTAGAAGTCAGGGTTCAGATACGGGAGAGTGTAAAGCAGGGATTCAAACATGCGTTAATGGACATTGGGGAGAAACAGTTGGAGAAGTTACTCCAGTAGAAGAAATTTGTGATGGTCTTGATAATGATTGCAATGGAAGCCCTGATGATGCATTAACTCCTCCTCCTGCGAATAAAACTCAAGGGGTATGCCAAGGACAGGTGAAAGAGTGTAATGGAACAGGAGGTTGGGGGGAACCTAGTTATACTTTGGTTGAGCATTATGAATCAGAGGAGGTTACTTGTGATGGTCTTGATAATGATTGTAATGGAATAATTGATGATAATTTTCCAAATAATGATAATGATGAGCAGGCAGATTGTGTTGATATTGATGATGATAATGATGGAATAAATGATTCTAATGATGATGGAAGCGTACTAGATAACTGCCAGTTTGTTGCAAATCCTGACCAAGTTGATACAGATGGTGATGGAATGGGTGACGCTTGTGATACAGATGATGATAATGACGCTATAAATGACTTTGATGAAGAAGGAAATGAACTTGACAACTGTCCTCTTATTGTAAATCCTGAGCAACTTGATACAGATGGTGATGGAGTTGGAGATGCTTGTGATGAGTGTATAAATGATGTTAACAAAACAAAAGCTGGTGTTTGTGGTTGTGGTATTGCTGATACAGATACAGATAGTGATGGTGTTGAAGATTGTATTGATAACTGTATTTATACTGCTAATCCTGATCAAGCAAATGAAGATGGAGATAGTAAAGGTGATGCTTGTGATATGTGTGGTGAAGGAACTGAACCTGAAGAAATATGTAATGGAATAGATGACGATTGTAATGGAGTTATAGATGAAGCGGGAGTTTGCGATAGTAACTGTACAAGAGAAGAATATAATGGTCATGTATATTTGTTTTGTAATGAAGAATTAAATTGGTTTGAAGCAGAGGCTCAATGTAATAGTATGAATTATACTTTGGTTAAAATAGATAACGGAGATGAAAATACTTGGGTTTTTAATCAAAAAACTAGTTTACTATCTGGTAATAATATATTTATTGGTTTAAACGATTTAGCTCAAGAAGGTAACTATCGTTGGAATTATGAAGCAGTTGGATACTTATATAATAATTGGGAAACTCCATATCAACCAGATAACGCAGGGAATAATGAAAACTGCATTGAAATGCGTAGTCAAGGAACTTGGAATGATTGGGTTTGTACAAATAAGAATCAAGCTTATGTGTGTGAAAATAATGTTCCAAATTACTTTAAATCCTGTAAAGAGATATTGGAGAATGGTTTTAGTATAGGAGATGGAATTTATACTATAGACCCTGATGGATTAGATGGTGATAATGAGCCTTTTAAAGTTTACTGTGATATGATAACAGATGGAGGAGGCTGGACTTTAATTATGAAAACTAACGGAGACTCTACATTTAAATACACTTCTTCATATTGGACAAATACAGTTCTTTATAATGAAAATGATTTAAGTATGGATAATACAAATGCAAAATATAATAGCTACAGTACCATTAAAGTTACTAAACTTAGAGGTTACATGGATAATTATAATTTTTATAAAAATTTTGATGCTAGTAAAACTGCCTTAGAAATTTTTAGTGGAGCAGAAGATGTTGTTACTGGACATCCTGGAATAAAATCTTCATGGTCCGTACAACCTTATTGTAAGCATTTTGGTATTAATACTCATTGGCAATACAGACAAGCTAGATTTGGTTATGTTTCTAATCAAGAAAATGATTGTAATTCTCTTGATACAGCAATAGGATTTGGACTTGGACCTAAAAATAATGCTAACTCATCAGAAGAACATGGGTCTGGTGAAATGTGTCGTTCGTCTGATTGTAGTTTGGGTATGGTAAATAATTCATTTTTTGGAACTCTTTGGGTTAAATAACCAATTTGTAACCTATTGTTTTATTTAATCTTTTTAACTAGCTTAAACGGGTTAATTGTTTGTATTGACTTTAATGTTTTAACAAGATTTTTGTTGTAATTTAATTTTTAGATTGTTGTTTTCGCATTTATGTGATAAAATACCTGAAAGAAGAGGGGGAATATATGAAAAAAATTATTTCAGCACTTATCTTGAGGTCTTTAGGGTGGAAAACATCTATTAATAAAACAGACGAGTTATTAAAATGTGTTATGATTGCTGCTCCGCATACTAGTAATTGGGATATTTTATTTGCTACATTAACATTTTGGAAACATGATATAAAATTCAAGTTTTTTGTTAAAGATAATTATACAAAATCTTTATTTTTTGGTTTTTTAGCTAAAAAACTAGGAGCAATTGGAGTTGATAGAAGTAAAGGAAAAAATTTAGTTGATTTTGCTATTAATATATTAAAAGAAAATGATGAACTTGTTATTCTTGTACCAGCTGAAGGTACCCGTAAGCATACTGAAAAATGGAAAACAGGATTTTATCATATTGCAAAAGGGGCAAGTGTTCCTATTGCTCTTGGATATTTAGACTATAAAAATAAAATAGCTGGAGTAGGTACCTTAATTAAAGTAGGTAAATCAATGAAAGATGATTTTAATATAATTCAAAACTTTTATAAATCTATTTCCGGAAAACATCCAGAGTTATATAATTCTGTGATTTTTAAGCAGAAGAAAAACTAAATTCAAAAAAATAATTATTTAAATTTAAAACACTTGACAAAAATTGATTGATGTATTAGTTTAAACTATTGATTTATTTGAGGGTATATGCAGTTATCAACAAAAGTAAGATATGGAATAAGAGCAATGTTAGAAATAGCTTTGCAATATAATGGCAAACCTGTAATGGCTTCTTATATTGCAGAAAAACAAGTATTATCAAGAAAATATTTAGAAAATTTATTAAATATGTTAAGAGTTAATGGATTGGTTAAAAGTATTAGGGGAAGTAAAGGGGGGTATATTCTATCAAAAGAACCTGAGAAAATTACTTTAGAAGAAATTGTAATTGCTCTAGATGGTCCTTTGGCGATTACTCCTTGTGTAGAAGCTTCAGAATATTGTGAATTTTCTAAAAATTGTGTAACACATGAATTGTGGATTGATATGACTAACTTAATTTCAGATTACTTAAGAGGAAAGAATTTACAAACATTAATAGACAGTTATAATCTTAAAAAAGAGGCTTGATTGGATATAGAAAGTTATTTAATTGATTTAAAATCATTTTTTAATGATATCTTAATTTCAGGAGTAAACTATATTCCGATGTCAATTATTAAAAAGCTAAAATTATACTCTGAAAGCTCAAAAAGTTATAGTTTATTTACATTGAATTCCTTAATAACTGATTTTATTAATAATGATAAGCAAAGAGCTAATATTTTTATTGATATATCTATTTGGTTGGATATTGCAATTATTGAATATGAGAATTTTTCTATAAATAAATAAAATTTTATAAAACTAAGAGAGTATATTATGAATAACAAATATGATACAATTCTTATCGCTACTAAAAATAAGGGAAAAATCAAAGAATTTGAAAATATGTTTAAAAGTTTTAATATTAATATTAAAACTTTATATAATTATGATTTACCTGAAATTGAAGAAACTGGTAATAGTTTTTTTGAGAATGCATTAATTAAAGCAAAAGCAGGTTATGATATTTCTAATTTACCGACAATTTCAGATGATAGTGGTTTAGAAGTAGAGGCATTAAACTGGAAACCTGGAATCCATTCTGCAAGATTTGGAAAACGAAGTTTTAATGACCAAGATAGAATGTTTTACCTTTTAGAAAAGTTAAAGGGAAAAAAAAATAGAAATGCAAGATTTAAAACTTCATTAGTTTTTTATAATGGAGAAAATCAAATTAATAAATTTGAAGGTATTTGGAAGGGAATTATTTTAAAAGAGCCCATTGGAAATAATGGTTTTGGCTATGACCCTATTTTTTATGATGAAAATTTAAAATTGTCTGCGGCTCAATTATCTCCGGATGAGAAAAAATTAGTTTCTCATAGAGGAAAAGCTTTAAAACTATTTTTTGAAAAATTTAAGAGTATGATATGAAATTAATAATCTTTTTATTTTTAATAAGTTTTTCTATATTGTCTAAAAATATAGCTGTTTCTGATTATGGACTATCATTTGAACCACTTAGTACATGGCATAAAAAGGATAATAACTTTTATTATGGAATAGATGGTAGTTCTATTAATATTCAATCTGAAGAATCTTTAATTGATTTATCAACTTATGTAGATTTAATGATTAATAAGTTAAAAAAGGGCTATCATAATTATAAGGTTATTTCTAAAAAGAATGAATTGTTTGATTCATATAATGCGATATTACTTACAGGAAGTTTCGATTTTGATTCTAAAAAAAATAAGATTAATATGGAGTTTTATAGTATTATTTTTAATCTTTATGGAGAAAAAATAGTTTTAACAGTTGCTTATCCTAAAACTATTTCTGAACTAACTAAAAAAAAATTAATTAATATACAAAAAACAATCTCATTTGTTGGGATAAAAAAACAAAAAACTTCTAAACATAAAAAAATAATTTTAGAATGGTATAAAAATAAAAAAAATAATTATAAATTATTAGTGCCTAATAACTATAAATTAAAAAAAGATGGGCTTTTCATCTCAAAAAAGGGTACTGTAATTGGGATTATTTTAGAAAAAAGCAATTTAGGGGTAAAAGAATATTTTAAAGATTATATAAAAAGACTCAAAAAGAAGTATAAAAAAATATCTATTCTAGAAGAAAATTTTAATAGAATTAATGGATTTGAGGTTTTATCAATAAAAATTTCTACTGATAAAATGAAAATAAATAACATATTTTATAAAAAAACTAATGTTATTTACATTTTGACTTCTAGTGGAGTTAATATATATTTAGAAAAAATAAAAAAATCATTCCAAAACTTGAAATAAATTAATTAAAAGATATAATTGTTCCGAATACATAAAGTAACTTTTATAAGAGAGATTATGGCTTTAGTAAAAGATTTTGATAAATATAAACTTGGAATTGAAATGGTTGATAATCACCATAGAAATTTGATAAACATTGTAAATGAGTTATTTGATGCTCTCACAAAGGGTGTAAAGCCAGAAATAATAGAGCATTTCATAAAGCGTTTAAGAGTTTTTTCACTTAGTCATTTTAGATCAGAAGAAGAGTTTATGTTAAAGCATAAGTATCCTGACTTATTAGCTCACAAAATAATACATAAAAATTTTATAGATAAAATAGATGAGTTTACTAAAAAAATAGGAAAAGAGTTTATTGGTAAAGAGCTAATTACATTTTTAGTAACATGGTTAATAGATCATATTTTAAAAGAAGATAAAAAATATGCTGATTTCATATTAAAAAAGGAGTACTAATGTTAGACTTAAAAGAATATTATGAAGGCTTTTTTAATAATTCAGTTGATGCAATATTGGTTATTAATGATAATACATTTATTCATTATAACGATGCCGTATTAAAAATGTTTGGCTATGAAAATGATGAATTTAAAGGATTGCATCCTGCAGACATATCTCCTGAATTTCAGCCAGATGGTCAAAAATCATATAAAAAAGCAGAATGGATGATTTTATTGGCTATAAAAAATGGACAAAATAGGTTTGAGTGGGTTCATACTAAAAAAGATGGAACTAATTTTTATTGTGAAGTATTATTAATACCTGTGATTGAAAAGACAATAAATATTTATGCTGTTGTAAGAGATATTACAGAAAAGAAAGAAAGAGAATTTGAAATACAGAAATTAAACGAAGATAGAGCTTTTGTTTTGGAAAATATAGATGTATTTTTGTATAGATATAATCAACAAGGTATAATTCAATACATTTCACCATCGGTAAAAAAAATTACAGGATATGAATATTATGAATGGAAGAGTTCTTATTTAAAATATTTAACAGATTCACCATTAAATAATGATGTTGATAAAAATATTTATCAAGTTTTATCAGAAAAAAAACAGGTTAATTATAATATAGAGATTTTTAAAAAAGATGGTTCAAGGGTTGTTTTAAATTTAGATGAAAAACCATATTTTAATGAAAATAATAAACTTGATGGAGTATTAGGAGTAGCAAAAGATATTACAGAAGAGTTAAAAATTGAAGGCAAGGTATATTATGCTCAAAAAATGGAAACTTTATCTAGTTTAGCTTCTGGATTTACTCATGAAGTAAATAATTCGTTAGCTATATTAAAAGGAAATATAGATTTAATTAAAGAAAATTTATCAGATTTAAATGTTTTTGAGCAATTAAGTGAAAGATTTTCTTTTGTTGATAAATCAATGAATAGAATACTAGAAATGATAGAAAGACTTTTAATTTTATCAAAAAAATATGATGATAAGAAACAAAAGATAGAACTAAATAGTTTTATTTTAAGTATTACAGAAGATTTAAAAAAAGTATTTACCAAAAATATTAATATTGAAGTTAATTTACTAGAAGAGGAGTGTTTTGTTTTCGTGTCACATTACCACATAACACAATTATTTTTAAGTATTCTTGTAAATTCGTATAATTTAATGACTGTAATAAAAGAAACCCAAAAAACACAAATTGGAAATATTAAAATAAAACTAGATAAAGTTTCTTTAAATGATACTGATTATTGGGAAATAAAAATATCTGATGATGTTAAAAATGGTTATAACCATTTAGATATTGATAGTTTGAAAAAGATTATTGAACACGAAAATGGAAAACTTTATATTGAATTGGATCAAAAGAATATTTTTAAGATATATTTACCTATATATAGTAGTGAGGCTATAGAAAATAAAAAGGCAATTGATTTATTGTCTTACGATGCAAAAAATAAAACTATTTTGATTATTGATGACGAGTTATTAATTGTAAAAACTGCTTCTGAAATATTAAAAAACTTTAGTTTTAATGTTATGTTTTCTCTAAATGGAATTGATGGATTAAAATTGTATGAACAGAATAAAGAAGATATTTCTCTTGTTATCTTAGATATGGATATGCCTAAAATGGATGGTAGAGAAGTTTTTTATAAATTAAAAAAGCTCAGTAAAAATATAAAAATTATAGTTTCTTCTGGTTATAGAGATGATAAAAGAGTTTTAGAGATAACACGGCAAGATGGAGTCGGTTTTATTCCAAAACCATATAGTATGAAATTATTCATTCAAGAAATAACTAAATTGTTGGAATCGTGATTTTTTTCTAGACTTATCACTAAATTATAGTTATAATCCAATTTGTTTTATTATGAGGTAATTGAGTGAGGAGATTATTTTGAATATTAGAAAAGAAATTATTTATGCAACGAAATTGTCTTATTTTACAACAAATACAATTATGGTCTTGAACGCCTTGTGGGGGACAGGTCTTGTTTCTAGTATTTTAAATATTGATGAAACTAAAAAAAATAAAGTATATAAAAAAATACTAGATAGATTTGGAAATGGAGGCTTAGTTAAAGTTAAAACTAAGACTTTTATAGAAGATAAAAGTATATTAGAGCCTAATTATCCAAATGTACTCTTTTTAGCAAACCATAGGTCTATGGCAGATGTATTAGCGATGTTTGCTACTGCACCAAAATCTATTAGATTTGTTGCAAAATCATCTTTATTTAAAATACCATATTTTGGGCAAACAATGAGATATGTTGGTATTTTTGAAATAGATAGAAAAAATAAAAAAACAGCAATAGAAACCTTAGATAAAGCTGTTGAAAGATTACAAAATGGTTTAGATTCTGTTGTTATGTATCCCGAAGGGCATAGAGCTAAAACGAAAAAAATGCTTCCATTTAAAAAAGGAGCCTTTCATTTAGCTATAAAATCAGGGGCTCCAATTATTCCTGTTTCTATTAATAATTCAGATTATATATTACCTTATGGTTCTTGGAGAATGCAAGATGGTGAAATATCTTTACATTATGGAAAACCAATTATAACAAAGGGGCTAACGGTAGATGATATTCCAATGCTTATGGAGCAAGTTAGAGAAGCTATAATGAAAAATTTGGATTGATTTTTTTTTAAATTTAAGTAATATACAAATTGTTTAGTAATGGAGTTTTGATTCTTGTTTAGAGGTAATAAAATGGTAAAAGAAATTATTCAATTTGTATCACCAACTTGTAGTTCTTGTGTGCATCAAGAAAATGTTTTATCAAATATAAAAGAAGAGTATTCTGATTTAATAATTAATAATTATAATATTTACAGTCATTACGATAAGGCAATTCAGTATTCTGTTAAAGGAGCACCAACTTTAGTTTTTATTGAAGATGGTAGAACTTTAAAAACCTATTATGGTTATCAAAATGAAGAGCAAGTTAAAGATTGGATGAAGCTTTTTGAGTGGGTTTAATAAATTCTAAACATCACTTTCTTTAAGTAATACAATTCCATCATTATTTGTCCTTTTTTGTTGTACTTCTTTTAAGTATTTGAGTAAACTATCTACATAAGTATTAAAAGGAGGACATTTTATGCCTGTTCCATCAAGTAATTCAAGAGTATTTATTGTGCTATATGTTTTATTTTGATATAAAAATTCGAATGCGGTTTTTTGATTTATTAATAATTTATCTAAAATTGGTATTTTAAAAATTATACCTAAAATTAGTGATGAAGTTGTACCAATTGTATGATATTTTTTGTTTTTATCTACTTTAGTTGATAAAATATCTGCAATTTGCCTTACTGTTATTGGATTTGGATCTACTAAGTGAAATGTTTTTCCTTTGGCTTTAGGGTTTAAAGATAGATAATAAAGTGAATTTATGACAAAGTCTATAGGCACAATGTTAATTGGAGTTTTTCCATTTTTTGGCATAGGTAGTATTAAATTGGAGTACATAAATAATTTAATTAAATAATAAGGCCCTTTAAATTTATCAATTTTACCATTTATACTATCTCCTACAATAATACTAGGCCTATAGATAGTTGTTGGAATTTTATTTATAAATGATCTAACTAGTTTTTCTGCTTCATATTTTGTCTTTTCATAATGATTATTAAACTTTTTAGGAAGAGTAAGTTCATCTTCCATAATTACGCCTTCTTTATTACCTGATACAAAAGCTGTAGAATAGAAATTAAATCTCACCAATTTTTTAGTATTAACGGCAAGTTCAATTGTATGCCTTGTTCCAATAACATTTACTTTATGTGCAATTGTTTCATCCATGCCATAAAAATATCTACTTGCCATGTGATAAATATGAGTTGTTTCTTTAGTTACTATAGAGTATTCTTCGCCACTTAAACCTAAATCTACTGCAATAACATCTCCTTCTAAAATTACTATTCTTGAGCCTTGAGATGCTGAAAGTTTTTTATTTATATAGTTTTGTAGTTTTTTTGTATGCTCTTTTTTAATCAAAACAAATATTTTTATAAAGAAATCATCTTCAAGAATTTTATTTAAGAGTTTATATGCAAAGAAATGTGGTAAGCCTGTTAAAAAAGCAATGTTTTTCATTTAATACTCCCTTATGATATTTATAATATTTTTAATTTGTTGATATGTTTCTTTTTTAGTTTTGCTATTATTTATGACAAAATCTGCCATATTTTTTTTATCTTCTATATTTATTTGAGAATTTATTGTTTTAATTGCTTCTTTTTGTGAGATATTGTCACGGTTTATTAATCTTTCTATTTGTAATTCTTGTGTAATATAAACAACTATAATTTTATAGAATTGTGATTGTAGTTTTGCTTCAAAGAGTAGGGGGACATCGTAAAAAATTAAATTATTCCCTTGTGATTTATAAAAATCTACTAATTTAAGATATTCTTTTTTTATATATTTATGAGTAATTTTATTTAAAAGGTTCCTTTTTTTTACATTATTAAAGATAATCTCTCTTAAAGTTTTTCGGTTTAATTCCTTGTTTTTTTTTATTATATTTTCTCCAAAATTTTTAACTATTTCGTTATAAGCTGGTTTATTTATTTCAACTATTTCTTTAGCAAGCTTATCTGCATCTATTACTGGATAATGTAATTCATTTTTGATAATATTGGATACAAAAGATTTACCTGTTGCAATTGAGCCTGTTAAACCAATTATTTTAACCATAATACTCTAAAAATAAAATTTATTATATCATATTATTTAGTATCGCTCAATTAAAAAAGGTAAATATTTATGAATTATTATTTTCTTTATTTTTACTTAATAATTGTAAAATTGCAGGCATAGGTATAAAAATCATAAACCACATCGAAGACATGCCAATGATTGCTAATTCTCCTATGCTATTTAGACCTTGGTGATTTGCTGTAAGAAGACCTGCAAAACCTATCATTGTTGTTGCGGTAGAAAGTGTAATTGATCCAATAATATTTTTATATGCAAAATATATATTATATTTTTTTGTATTTTCATATACATGCATTAAATGAACAGAATTATCAATACCCATTCCTATTAGGGTTGGAATAATCATCATGTTAAAGAAACTTAATTTTATATTAAAATATGACATGAAAAACAATGTAGCAAGTAAGCCTAGAATTAAAGGAATAATCATAATTAATGTTTTTTTAATAGACCTATTAAAAATTAAAAGTATTAAAAGTACAAAAATAAATGAAATTATTGTAACTTTATAACTGTCTCTAACAATTAAAATTAAAATATCTGCAAATATTAAAGATTGAGCTGTAACTTTTAATTTTTTACCATTAACTCTTATTGAACGAATTTCATTTGCAAATTTAATTGCATTCTTTCCATTTGTTGTATTTAGTTTTACATATAAAAATAACATTTTATCGTAGTTACCTTTTTTATCTTTAAATATATTTTTTATAAACTGTGGAAGTTCGTCTAATTTAAATGGAACAGCACTAAGTAAATATGGTCTAATTTCTTTTACTGATTTTTGTTCGTCAGGAGATAAATGTTTAATTCTACTTTCTGTAAGCATTTTATTAATTGATTGTAAAACTTTTTGTTTTTCTTTTTGGTGATTAGGATAAAAAGAGTAAATTGAGCCAAATGTATCTATTGATTTTGTCATATTATATGTTTTAACAACATTATATTCTTTTATTATAGGAAAAATTGCAGGTTGTCTAACCAAATCTTCTTGATTTTTTGTTAACTTTGCTAGTACATCATGTATATCCTTTGTTTCTTTGGCGGATGTTGTAAGTATTACCGCAGGAGAAAGAGATAATTTTGTTGCAGAAGAATATCTTCTAACTAGCTTTTTCTTAGTTTTTGATTTTTTATTTAATTTTCTAAAATCATACTCAAATTTAACAGGTTTTTCTATTAACCTTGTAATTGCAACTCCCGTAAGAGCTAAAGTTACTATAACTATAGTTAATTTAGTTTTTATAAAAATATTTTGATTTATTGTTTTGAATAGTTTACTAAAAATAATTTTATACCAATTTCTCCTAATTCCAAATCCTTTAGAGCTATTTTCAAAGAAAATAACTAATATTGGAAAGATTACATAAATTGAAATAATATTTAACAAAATTCCTAATGATGCTAATCTTCCAAATTGACTAAAGCCCTTAAAATCTGCAAATATTAATGAAAAGAATGCAGCAGAAGTCGTTAGGCCTCCAATAACAATTGATTTTCCTGTTTCTGTCATACTTATTAGCAGTGCTTCTTCAATATCTTTATTATTATGTCTTTCATGTAGGTATCTATGGAGTATATGAATACCAAAATCAATTCCTAATCCTAAAAGGATTGCAAATATAAATGCTGCAATCAAATTTAAATAACTATCAAATATAAAAAATATTCCAGAAGTCCATACCATACCTATTAATAATGGTGTTAAAATTGTTAAGACAGATTTAAGTTTTCCAAAATATAAAAATAATACAAGTAGTATTAAAAATATACTTAATCCAATTGAGGATACCACATCTTTTTTTACTTCACTAGTCTCTTCAACTGTTGTTATGTAAGAGCCTGAATAATTAATTTTTATATCTTTATATTTAGGATGTTTTTGTTTTAATGTTTTAATTATTTTTTGAAGATGAGATTTTAAATTTTTAGCATAAGCAACATCTCCAGCTGGTTTTGAAGGAACAAGCATAATAACCAATATTCGGCCATCAGGAGATAATCTCCATTCTTTAAATTCATTTGCATAAGGGCTAGTTTTATAAGTGTTTAATTTGTCATTTAAGTATGCTAAAAAATCATTGTCTTCTTTTTTTCTTTTATATTTTCCTTTTTTGGGGTTGTTACTTAGTTTTGTTTTAAAAGGATCGCCTTCTGTATCAAAAGATATATTATCATCTTCACAATCTTCATCGGTATCGGGATCACAGTTTTCTAATGTTTTTTCAACTTCAGTAGCATTTTTATCTTCGTTATATGTTACTTTAATATCCTTATCTAATTTTCTATTTTTCATATCTTTTTTAAAAGGGTCGCCCTCTGTATCAAGAACATCTCCTTCACTATCTGTTTTTTCAGGATTTATATCTTCATTATCTAAGCCAATATCAGTAATTTTATCAAATTTTGTTTTGGATATTCTTTCTCTTAACTTGACCTCCATTTCTTCCAAGTCTTTAAGAGGAACATGAAATAAAATTCTGTCTTTTATAAATTTGATATTTCTATGATATTCTGCTGTTAATATTAAAGGGTCTCCAAGTAATTTGTCATGAATAATTTTAGCAAATTCTTTCAAATTATTTGTATTATTATTTTCTAAAATAATAATCATATTGTCAGTAGAACCTTTTGTTTTTTTTACTTCTTGTAAAACTCTTACTGATTCTGAGTTTTCTGGTAATAATGCGGTTAATGATGTTTTAATTTTAAATCTTTGTATTGCAATTGTAGAAGTAATTATTGTAAATAGTATAGTTATAATTGTAACAAGACTGTGATGTTTTATAATTGATTTTACTAGTTTTATAACAAAATTTTTAAACATGTTTATCCTTTAATTTATAATAATTTTTGTTCTTCTGTTTTCCAATTTGCTAAAAACTCTTGTATTTTTATTTTTTCTTCTTTAGAAACCAATACCGGATATGTTAAAAAATATGAAGAGAAAAATAAAAATGTAATATCAAAAAAGTGATTAAAATTTGTAAATAATGAAACTAACCAAGAACTTACAATAATTGTTGCAACAAGACTAACTACCATTATCCATGATTTAGGGATTTTTCTTTTATGATGTCCAACAAATGGAAATACCGCCACATTCATTATTGAAATAAATGGAATAATAATATATCCAATTTCTGGGATTTTTGTAAAAAAGCTAAGTCCAAATAAATTCACTATTAAAAAAGCCGAAGCAGGTCTAGGTAAGCCAAACCAAATACCTGGATATTCTATTCTTTTAATGTTAAATCTTGCAATTCTAATTGAACCAAAAACGGGAGGCATTAGAGCAAGTACTGCTCCTATGATTTTACCTTTAATTGTAGGGTCTAAAAAAGAATACCAACCATAAATTAATGCAGATGGAGCAATTGAATAGTTTACTAAATCTGCAATATTGTCAAATTCTGCTCCAAACTTATTAAATTGTTTGGTTAATCTTGCAACGACACCATCTAAAACATCAAAAATCCAACCAAACATAATAAAATATGCTGCCCAATTAAAATATGAGATTGTTATATTTGCATTTGCAGAACTAAAATCGTTACCTTGTCTTAATCCTTCAATTACTAAAAAAGTAGATATTCCACCACAAACAATATTACCTGCTGTAAAATAGTCTTTTAATTTCATTATCATTTTTTACCTCATCATCTAATAGCTTTAAGATATAACAGATAGAAGGAATTTTTTCAACTTTGTTTTAGTTTTGTTAGTTTTTATATTTTCCAAATATACGCAAAACCACAACTCTTAAATTATTTTTTTGGGTAACCGAACTATTCTTTATTATAGCATAATTTATTTAATTCTAAGGTTTACATATCTTTTTTTAGAAAATCGTTAGTAATAGTTGAAATATTTATTTTCTTATGTAATAATAGAATGATTTTGTGAGGTTTTATTATGAAATATTTATCAATAATGTTTATTTTATTAATGTCATTATCTCTTTTTGCTAAAAAAGATGATGTTAAATTCTATGATTTTTCAGATATGATGATTAATGGTGATTTTAAAAAGCCTGATATGTTGAAAATTAAAGATAAAAAAGGTGCTAAGTTTAGTAGAATGTTAAAATTAAAAGCATCTTTTGTTAATAAACTAGAAAAAACAGATAAAGATAGTTCTATTGAATAGTGTTAACAAAATTTTTAAAAGAAGTTGCTAAGAATCTACCTTCTGCACTATTAATCCACAGTTCTGATACATACTTATTAAAAGATTTTAAAGAGCAATTGCAAAAAATTTTAATAGATAATAAAAATATTGATTTTAATTTTGATTATTTTGATGATGAAAGTTTTGATACTGAAAATATAATAAATAGTTTCTATAAATCTCCTTTTTTATCTAAAAAAAGAGTTGTAGTGATTAATAAAATTGAAAAAATAGATTACAATAAGTTAACTCAACTACTTCCTCTTCTATCTAAAAAAAAGAAAACTTTTTTAGTTTTTATAAGTAGTGAATTTCTCTCAAGGGATAAATTAAAAAAGAAGTTTTTTAAAGCTTTTGATAGTAAAAATATCTTAGGTTTAAAAGCTCCAACTTCTTCTGATATTGAAAGATTTATTTTAAAATTTTTAAAAAAAGAAAATCGAAGCATTTCTAATGATGCAATTTTTACACTTCTTGAAAATCTTGATAATAACTATATGCAAGCTGAAAATGAGTTAATGAAACTTATAAACGGTGTTCCTCCTGAAAATGAAATTAATTTAAATGATGTGTTGGATATTTCCTATGCTCAAAATAGTTATAGTGTGTTTGATTTATTAAATTTAATTTTAGAAGATAACATATCTCTAAGTATTGAAATTTTAAAAAAATATTTTGAAAATACCCCACAAGGGGAGTTAATTAAATTTTATGCTTTATTACATTCTCAATTTCAAAAAATACTATTATATCATTATTATAAATTAAAAGGATATTCATTTGCAGATGCAGCAAGGTCATCATCATTGAATTATTTTGACCAAAAAAGAATAAAATCACAAAAAAGCAATATTTCTTTTAAAAGATTGTTACAAAAATATGAGATTTTACTGGAATATGAACCTTTGATTAAATTTGGAGGAGCAATTTCATTTTATCAAATGGAAATTATGGTAACAAAGATTATAGGGGCATAATATGAATAAAAAGACAGTTTATTGGATAGTATTTATTTTAATGATTGTTGGTTTAGGAATTTCAATTCATTTATTACAAATTGATTATAATGTTAAATTTGACCCAAATTATGTTCCTGAATGTGATTTTAATTCTAAAATTAGTTGTAGTAAAGTTGCTGACAGTGAATATTCTAGTATTTTGGGTGTTCCTGTTGCATCAATAGGTATTTTAGGATATTTACTTGTTTTAATTTTTATGATTACGGCAAAAAAGAGTAAAAGATTTTATTCATCTTTATTATTTTTCTTTTTTATATTTTCTATTGGAAGTATTTACTTTTTTGTAATTGCAAAATTAAAAATAGATGCTCTATGTGTTTTTTGTATAGGGACTTATATTGTTAATTGGATTTCTTTTATGCTAGTATTACTTTCAGTGTTTAAGTTTAAACATGACGAAACAAAAAGGTTTTGCTTGAAGGATAATATTAAATCTTTTTTTGATATATCCATAAGTATTATTCCTATTTATGTGGTAATTATATTTGCCGTTTTAGTGCCATCTTATAAAGTTTTTAGTAAGGCTCATAAAGAAATATCTTCATTAACTGCAAGTGAATATAAAAATGGTAAATTTAATAAAGAAAAATTAATAGGAATTGCTGGTAGTGATAAGCCAGGCGTTACAATTATACTATATTCTGATTATGAATGTCCTTATTGTGAGAGATTTGAGGGGACAATCAAAAAAGTAATTAATAAATTTAACAATGTTAAACTAATAAGAAAAGAATTTCCTCTTGATAATAAGTGTAATATGCTACTTGGGGAGAAAAAATTTCATAAACATGCTTGTAATGGAGCTTTTTTTGCAAAATGTGCGGGATTAGAAGATAAATTCTGGTTAGCAGCGGATTTACTTCATTCAAATAGAAAAAATTTAGATTTAGATAATTTAATGGTTTATGCTGATAAATTAAAAATAAGTCCTAAAAAAATGAAAGCCTGTATTAAATCTAAAAAGATTATAAATGCGGTTAAATCAGATATTAGAGATGGGCTAAAAGTAGGTGTTAGAGGAACTCCTGGTTATGTAATTAATGGTAAATCATATAGTGGGGCAAAATCATTTAAAGAACTTTCTAAAATTGTTATTGAAGCTGGAGGAAAGTTAAATGATAAAGAAAATAAAAAATAATGCAAAAAGATTTAAAAATTAATTCATTTAGTGTAATAGGTTTAGGTAAAGTTGGTAAAATATTTACTAGTATATTCAAAAAAGAGTTAAATTTCACTTTAGATAATATCATAGATAAAAATGAGAAGGGTAGTTTTTTAGACTTTAAAATATTAAATGAAATTCCCAATAAAATAGATAGTGACTTAATTATTATTTCTACTCCTGATGATTACATCTTGGATATAATAAGTTTATTAAATTCGGAATGTGTTATAAAAAATGATGTCATTTTTCTTCACTTTTCCGGTGCTTTATATATAGAACAAAAAAATATAGTATCAATACATCCAATGATGAGCATAACAAACTATAAAAACGATTTATTACGCTTAAAAGAGCATTATTTTAGCTTACAAAGTGATAATTATAAGTTAATAGAGCTTTTTAAGCCTATAATTGAACAAATATCCCCAAAATATATAATTATAAATGGTCGTGATAAAGAATATTTTCATTTAGCGTCTGTAATGATTAATAATTTTTCAACTGCTCTAGTTAAATCTTCGGTGGAGGTAATAAAAAATTTAAATATTGATGAAAATAATGCTTTAAATATTCTACTTCCTCTTTTTGAAGATGTTTTTATAAATTTAAAAAATAATCAAAATATTCAAAATTCTTTAACTGGCCCAATAGTTAGAAATGATAATAAAACAATAGAAAAGCATCAAGAATTATTAAAAAACAATAAAATGATAGACGAAAAAGCTATTTATGATATATTTTTAACTTATATTCATAAAAAATTTTTTAAGTTACAATAAAAAGAGTATTTATCATAAATAATTTTGAAAATTTATAAGGAATAAGGCTTTTTTAAAAACAATTTGATAATTTAGTTCATTATATTTGACAACTTGAGCTGTTTTATTTTATGATTTAAATTATGATTTTTAGGGGTTATTATGTATAGTGTTTTATTAGTTGAAAGTAATGATAGTTTAAGAAAAGGAATAAAAGATGCGTTAAAAGCAAAAGGTGTTGAAAACATAGTTGAAGACTTAAAGGGCTCAAAGGCATTTTCATTATTAAAAAAACAGAAATTTGACTTAATTATTTTAGATATTGACTTGCAAGGTGTAAATGGATTTTTAATTTGTAATAGAATAAAAAAGAATGATGCATTTAAAGATATCCCTATGGTTATTATTTCTGAAAAATCATCAGAAGATAAGTTTGATAAACATAAAGAAACTCCAACTGCTGCAAATATGTATCTTCATTTACCTTTATCTCATGATGAAATCGTAAAAAGAATTTTTGTATTGCTTGAAGATCCTTTAGCGGGAAGCAGTGATGACAATGATGACTTTTTTGGAGATATTGATTTAGGAGATGATAGCTTAAGTGATGATGATATTTTAGGAGATTTAAATGATGATTTAAATGATGATATTTTGGGTGACTTAGAAAGTGATGGCTTAAGTAATAATGATCTTTTAGATGATTTAGGAGATGATAGTTTAGATGATGATATTTTAGATGATTTAGGCTCAGATAGTTTAGAAGATGACTTAGGCTCAGATAGTTTAAGCTATGATGCAGAAGAGAAAAGTCTAGATATAGATATTGAATCAACAGGAAGAGAGTTGGACATAGATGAGGGAAGCATTGATTTAGATATTGAAGAAGTTTCTGTTGCAAATAATATAAATGAAAATTTATCTACTGGAATATCAACTAAAGAAATTAATGAGAAAAATGATAAAATTCAAGAATTAAAACAAAAAATAACAGAATTAGAAAATAAGCTAAATGATAATAGTGATAATTCTGTTGATATAACAGAATTAGAAAGTAAAATATCTAAACTAGAAGATGAAAATAAAAACAAAATGAATAGAATTGCCGATTTAAATAAATTATTAGAAGAAGCTAGTAATTCAAGTAATGCCTCTAGCTCAAATAGAGATGTTTTAAAATTGAAGCAGGAGTTAACTCAAAAAGGAAGGGAAATTATTGAATTTAAAGAGCTTTATAATTCTAAAGAGAGAGATGTTTTAGATTTAAAAGATAATTGTAATACCTTAGAATTAAAAATAGTAGATCAAGATGATTTAATTTCTGGCTATAGAAAAAAAATTGCCAATACCGAGAATGAACTATCAATATTAAAAAATGATTTTACATCTTTAAGTATGGAGAAAGATTCTTTAACAAATGAAAAACTTAAATTACAAAATGAGCTGTCAGATAAAGATATTATGTTATCATCATTAACAGAAAAAGTTAATAACTATGAAAAAGAAATTTCCGAATTAAAAATTAATCTTGAAAATAGTAATAAAGAAATTAATGAAGTGTTACTTCCAGCTAAACAATCTTTAGAAGTTGATTTAGATAGATATAAAAATGATTTTACTCAATTAACGAATGAACATAATGAATTAAATTCAAAATTTAATGAGGCTCAAGATAAAATAATCATACTAGAACAAAGAAGTTCTGAAAATGCTGATAAATTTAAAGAAATTGAACTTCAAAAATCAAAAATTAAACAATTGTTAGATGCTGCAACAAGTATTATTGATGGAGTTGTTGTTAAAACAGAAGAGTAAATGAAACCTCTTATTTCAATTTATAAATTAACAAAATATGTTAAAAAAGATAAAGTTTTATTTTTAAATTACTTTAATAAAACAAAATTACTAAACAATGTATCATTCAATATTTATGAAAAAGAAATGATAGGTTTAGTTGGTGAAAGCGGTAGTGGAAAGTCAATTCTTGGAAACATATTAGTTAATTTAAGTAGTGCTGATAGTGGAAAAATTTATTATAAAAATAAAGAATTTTTGGAATATAATCAAAGGGAGCTAAAAAAAAAATTACAAATAGTTTTTCAAGATCCCAAAACAGTGTTAAATTTGAAAATGACTGTTTATCAAATTATTTCAGAACCAATAGTTTCTCATAAATTATATAAGCAAAAAGCAGAGATATTAGATAATGTAAAAAAGCTAATGAAAGAAGTTTCATTAAAGGAAAAATACTTATATAAACTTGCAGAGGATTTGAATTTAATTAATTTAAAAAAGTTAATGTTTGCTAGAGCTTTATCTTTAAACCCCGAATTTATTGTAATTGATGAATTATTAAGCCAACAAGATTCTATTCAGCTTAATTTTACAATTCAATTAATTAGAAAAGTAAAAAAGAAAAGAAATATTTCAATTTTATTAATTTCTAGTAATTTAAAGTTGATTTTAAAATTAGTTGATAGGCTTGCAGTATTTTATAAAGGTAATTTGATAGAAATTATTCCTAAAAGTCGGTTTTCTGAAATGGGGTTACATCCATATACTGAGTTATTATTTAATAAAACAGATAAAGATATCGATGACATAGAAAATTATTTGCAGTTATTTAAGGTAAAAAGAAAGCCGGTTGAAAATAGATGTGTTTTTTTAGATAGATGTACTTTTGTACAAGATATTTGTTACCAAAAAAAGCCAAAATTTAAAGAGCTAGAAGAGGAACATTTTGTTTCATGCTTATTATATGAAGATAAAAAAGAGGAATTATAATGGCAAAATTTTTTAATATAATCATAAAACTTAGGTATTTAGTTATACTTACAGTATTTTCTATTGTAATGTTTTTAGGCTATAAAGCTAAAGATATTGTTATGGATTTTTCTACAAGGTCATTATTTATATCAAGTGATCCTACAATTGATTTTTTAGGGCAACATAGAAGGATTTTTGGTGATGATGATAATACTGTTTTAATTGTACTGAAATCTGATAAAATTTTTACTCCAGCATTTTTAACTATGCTTGATACTATGGTTACTGATATTAAAAAAATTAAAATTAAAAGGCCTCCGTTAAAAGTTGATACGGATGAAAGAGAAAGAGATTTTAAGGGATATGGAAAAAATAAAGATTCTGATATTGCAAAAATAGTTAATGAAAACATTAAAACTCAAAAAAAAGAAAATAAAAATGATTTAGACGAAGAAGAAATTATAGATGATGAAGATGATTTTTTCTCGGATGAGAATAAAGATAAAGATGTTGTTAAGTCTATTTTTGAATCTAAAGTTGGAGAATTAGTTAATCCAATAGAAAGAGTTATTTCTATAGTTAATGTTAAAAATATTTATGGTAAAGTTGATGATGATGGTATAGATAGTATTTATATTTCTCCATTTATATCAAAAAGTGATTTAAATAAATTTAGTAAAACGGACATGAAACCATTAAATGAACTTAAGAAAAAAATGTTAAAGCACCATTTATACAAAGGGCAGTTGATTTCAAAAGATGGAACAACAACAGCAATTGCTATTAAATTAAATGATGTTTTTATTTTGGAGCCAGAAAGAACTCCTATTCTCAATAAAATAGAGAAAATTTATAAAGATTACCAAAAAAATAATTCTAAAATAGTTAAAGATTTAAATGTGAAATTTGCTATAGTTGGTGTGCCTATTTCTCAGAGAGAGTATTCTAGGTTTATATCTAAAGATTTGTTTTTCTTTTTTGGACTTTCTGCAATAGTAATGGGAATAATATTATTATTTATTTTTAGAAAGGCTCATGGTGTTATTTTACCTCTAACGGTTGTATCTTTTGCCGCAATTGCAACTTTTGGTATTATGGAGCTAACCAATGAAAGTTTAAATATTGTAAATAATATTATTCCAACATTAATTTTAGTAATTGGGCTTTCTGATACCATACATTTAATACATAGGTATCATAGAGAAGTTAATGTTAGTAATAAAGACAAAAAAACTGCAATCATTGATACATTTGTAGAGCTTTTTAAAGCTTGTTTTATAACTAGTTTTACTACTGCGATTGGATTTTTTTCTCTTTTAACTGCCAAAATAGATATAATAGAAAGGTTAGGTGTTTATTCCGGAATAGGAATAATATTATCTTTTATATTTATTATGTTACTTCTTCCTGGTATATTATTTTTACTACCCATACCTAAATTTACAAAAGGAGATAAAGAAAAAGATATTGAAGAAAAAAGTTTAATTTCAACAGGGTTTTTAGATGCTATTAATCATATAAATGAAAATAAGCCATTTTTAGTAATAGCAATATTTGTAGGCATTTTATTGATATCAATATTTTTTATAACGAAAATAAATGTAAATACAAGAATGCTTGAAGAGATGAAATCAACAAATCAAGTTTATAAAGATACAAAATTTTCAGAAAAGAATTTAACTGGAGTTTTACCAATTGAAATTAATATAACAGCTAAAGACAAAAAACATAAAAATGGAGTATTGAAAGCAAATGTTCTAGAGGCAATGGATGAATTTAAATCATATATACGAAAATCTGAGCCTGAAATAGGAACGGTAAGTATGGTTTCTGATTATATTAAAGAAAGTTATTGGGCAGCAAATGCAAGTAATGAAAAATTTTATAAAATACCACAAGATTCAGATGGAATTAAAGCCAATGATTTAATTTTATCATATTTAGAGAGGCTAAAAGATACTGAAGATGGTAAAAATGATATTTCACACTTGGTTTCGGATGATGGTAATACAGCTAGAATTTCACTTGCTCAAAATGATGTTGGATTGCAGGTGTTTTTTAAAACTATTAAAAGATTTAGAAAGCAAATTAAAAAATTATTTCCTCCTTCTGTAAAAGTAGAAATTACAGGTGGAAATTATGTAGCCTATAGAGCGTTAAGTCATATCATTGAAGATATGTTAACCTCTCTTGGTGTTGCATTTATATTTATTACTATTATTATGATAATAATGTTAAAATCTGTAAAGATAGGGCTTTTAAGTATGATACCTAATACTCTTCCAATTATTGTAACTATGGGAGTTATGGGTATGACTGGTATTGTTGTTAGGACATCAACTGTATTAATATTTTCTATTGCTCTTGGTATTGCAGTAGATGATTCAATACACTTTCTAACAAGATATAAAGAAGAAGTTCTCTTAACTGATAGTAATAAAATTGCAATCAATAAAACAATGTTTGGAACAGGAAGAGCTATTATTTTTACTTCGGTATTGATAATTTTAGGTGTTAGTCCACTGATTTTTTCTGAATTTGTTGCAATAATTCATTATTCAATATTAACTTCAGTTACCATGCTTACAGCATTACTTGCTGATATATTCTTATTACCGGTTTTATTACATTTGGTAAATCCATTAAAGTTAAAAAAATAGGATTTGTGTTTAAATATTGTACTTTATGTAAAAAAATATACTTTGAAACTTGACAAAAATTGAGATACTGGTAAAAGAAGTTATTGGTTACTATTTATTTTTAGGAGGTTCTAATGAAGAATGTTATTTTTTTTATGTTGCTAACATTAGTTTTTATGTCATGTGGAACAGATAATTCAATATCTAAAGAAGAGGAGTCCACTAAGTGCTCCAAAACTAATTTAACGGGGAGTTGTTTAGATGGACAACAGTGTGTAGATGGGGTTTGTACTGCTGTTTGCTCAAAAGATGTATTAGATGGATATTGTTCTGATAGCAAGGTGTGTATTGATGGTAGTTGTCAACATGATATGTCAAATATTACTGTTAACTTAGTAAGTAATGATGGAAAATTGATTGATTTTGTTAAAACAGATGAAGATGGAAAATTTGAGATAGATAAGGAAAATTTAACTGGTATTGTAAGATTAACAATAACTAATGATGATGTTGTACTTAGAAAAAGGCCAGGAAGAACTAAATATGTTACAATATCTGTAACAAATGAAAAGGGTATAAAAGTAACAACTGATTTAAATGATATTATATTAGAAAATTCATTATTTACAGATAATAAAAATGATGTAGAGCTTTTAGGGGTTAAAGAAGTTAAGGATTCAAAATATAGTTTAGAGATATCAGGACAATTAGATACTTATGAGTGTATTCCTAAGAAAAATGTTGGAGCACCCGTTCCTGGTGCCGAAATTACCATAGAACAAGAGCCTAATGATGATCCTGTTGATAATGGTAAAACAAAAACAACTGATAATGGAAATTTTTGTTTTGGTAAAGAATGCTCTGGAGTTAAGCTTTCTGTTAATTATAGTAAAGATCAGAATAAGAAAGGTGGATTTGCTATTGGTGGTTACAGGCTTGATAAAGCTAATAATGATAAAGGCGGATTTGCTATTGGTGGCTATAGGCTTGACAAAGCGGAAAAATCAGGATTTCATATCAAATTAAATGATTTAGACATAATGGTGTTTAGAACTATTCTTGCAGAAACTAAAGAAGATGGTAAATTTGATATAAATAAAATTTATATAGATTCTGATGAAGAAAACTTTACTGCTTTATTAAAATTAAATGGTTCACTAAGAGTATGGAAT
>Ga0256842_1000608_pt1 | contig 31386 bp, 38 predicted proteins | sample 4559240metaG_FD_185973 | JGI IMG/M metagenome (GOLD analysis project Ga0256842, IMG submission 185973) | Hydrothermal vent microbial communities from Guaymas Basin, Mexico - 4559-240 | ecosystem: Environmental > Aquatic > Marine > Hydrothermal vents | place: Mexico: Guaymas Basin | collected... | reverse complement strand
TTATAATATTGTAATACAATTATGTAAAGATTAAATCAATAAGGAGTTACAAGTGTTAAAAGCTTATAAATATAGAATTTATCCAACGAAAACACAAATAACTCTTATTGAAAAACACTTTGGTTCTACTAGATTTTTATATAACTACTTTTTAGATTATCGACAAAAAGAGTATGCGAAAGGTGAGCAAACTTGCTTGCAAAGTTGATGCGATGTGAGCGCAGTCTATTATAATTTTAGAATTATTTATAGGCGTTAGCAGTCGAATCCTGACATATAACCTAGGCTTGACCTAGTTATAAAGGAATAAAATAAATGAAAGATAGACCTGAAGTTAATAAAAGGGTTGGTACTATTGTACTCATGGATACACATCACAATGATTATTATCAAAAATATCAAGGGTTAAGTAGTGATTTGCCATTGGTAATTGAATATAAAATAGGTGAAAAAATAGATAATAGTTGGATATTAAATGAATCTCATGTTCAAGATTTTTATGAAAAATGTATAAATTTAAATATTAGATCTAAAGAACTATTTAGTAAACAGGTTGATAAATTATTTTTAGATTCTATTAAAAATAGATTAGATGTTTGTATTAATTTTGAAAAATATAATATTCCAGAAAAAAGTGTTTCTGAATTAAATAAAAATATTAATTTTTTTAATAGAAGATAATATGAATTATAACATAATTGGATTAGATCATCAAAAACATATTTTAGGTAACTTTTTAGCAATGAATGATGATAGAGAAAAATATTCTATGTTTCCTTATTTTAATATTATTATATTAGATAAAAATACTATAGATATTAATAATGAAGAGAATATAACAGTATCTTTAATACCGAACATTTTAAATTTCCAACATGTTAAATCTATCAAGGAAGTATTCGATTCTTTTGATTTACCATATTTATTCATAGAAAAAGATATAATTGAGTCTTATTACGAATAATAATACTTTTTACTATTACAAACTTATAATGTGTTTATAGTTGTTTTATAGGAGATATTAAAATCTTTAAAGCTTAGGTTTGGATATTTATATTCAAATAATAACTTAAATAATAAAGGAGATGACAAATTCAAAATAACAATTCTCTTAACACTAATGTTGAATGATATCTAATTTGTCATCTCCTTTATTATTTAAGTTATAATTAATTAATATTATAGTATAATTTCTATACAAATAAAATAATGAACCAGTCTATAAAATTGGATGATTGTTTAAAAGTCATTTTTAATAGATTCTATAGAAAATAAAAAATAAAAATTCATTTAAATCAGTCTATAATGACTTGCTCTTTTAAGAGCTTCGTGTACGCTTTGGTGTTCTTTTAAGAACACTTCCCTATACTTAACATTAAGAAAACATCTAGTAGTTAAAAAACTATTTGTAAACTATTTTCTTAATTATATAGGCTTAGCTGGGATTAGATAATTAATTTAAGGAAAACAAAATGAATACACTTACAAAAAATATACTTGATGGTATAATTTCTGAGAATAAAATTTCAACACTTACTGCTATCAATGTTATTGATAAAATAAGAATCATTGTTAAACAATATGTTGTAGATAATAATATGAAATCACTTGTTATTGGTGTTAGTGGTGGTCTTGATAGTGCTGTTGTTGCAGCAATTTGCCAAGAAAAATATATTGGAGTTCCACTTATTGGTATATCTATACCTATGAGTTCATCTAATGCTCATAAAGAACAAGCACAATGGGTAGGCAATACATTTTGTTCTGTCTTTCAAGAATTTGATGCTTGGGATGAATTGATTCCTAAAGAAAATAACATAGCTGGTTTAATTTATCAACCATTTTATGATAATTTTTTTAATAGACTAGAAATGACAGATAAACTTGCTAAAGATGCCGGGTTTGAAATTAATAAATTTCCAACAAATATTCTCCAAGGCAATATGAAAGCAAGAATTAGAATGATTACTCTTTATGATCTTGCAAGAAAAACAAATGGTATGGTTCTTTCTACAGATAATCTTTCAGAATTTCAAATGGGATTTTGGACAATTTGTGGTGATGTTGGTGATTATGGTCCAATTCAAAATATTAGCAAAGGTATTGAACTTCCAATTATTGCAGATGCTCTTGAAGTTAGAGATGATATTATTTCTCAACAACCATCAGATGGTCTTATGGTTACAGAAGATGATACAGATGAAGCACAACTAGGTGCTACATATAAATATGTAGATGCTATTATGATAGCTTATACGGATAGTGACTACTATAATTATAATCAAATTAAAAATGATCCAATTGTTGAAGGTATAATAAATAGATTTAATGGTACACAATATAAAAGAAATGGTACAATTAATCTTACAAGAAAAGAAATTGGTATTTAATAGTCTTAAAAAGACTTGTTAAAGAACAAATAAACAAACTCTAGCTAAGTCTAAACACTTTTTAAATCTTTAGATTTATAAAAGATTATGTTTAGAGTAGTGATAGCTAAACTATCACCAAAGCGTATGATGCTTAGCCGTTAAAGCGGCAAGCTTTTTCTTTAGAAAATGTGTTTGTCGTGACTATCGAGTATGGTAATAGAGAAAAACAACTTTTAAGTTGTTATGTGATAAAAATAATAAATAACTTCAGTAAACTTTTCTTAAAAGAAAAGTGCAACGTGTAATCTTTAGGGCGGCTAAACCGACCAAAGTATAAACTAAATAGTTTATTAAGTTTTTATTATATAATCACATATAAAGTTTTATAAACTTTATCCTCTAATTAACCAACGAGTACACACGAAAGGAAACAAATGAAAATAACAGATAATTTTGTTTTATTTTGGGGAAGAGAATTCTCCCCAATGGTTCAAATCTAAATTTGAAGATAAAGATGGTATTGTTTCTAACACTGCCGAGCAATTTATAATGTATTACAAGGCAAAACTTTTTAATGATCGAAATGCTATGTCAGAAATATTAGAAACAAGTAATCCAAAGAAAATTAAAGCTATTGGCAAAACAGTACAAAACTTTGATGATAAGATTTGGAAAGAAAATGTTTTAGATATTGTAACTCTTGGAAATTTTTATAAATTTAGTCAAGATAAACTAAGAAATTTTTAAAAATTTCTTAATAAAAAGGGGTGTTTAATGAAAATATATCATGCAACAGAACATGATATTGAAAAATTTAATCTAGATTGGCTATGGGGAAGTGAAGCAGCCTATGGTTTAGGTGTTTATTTTTCTCTAAGAAATGATAATATAGATTATTATCTTGGTTCTGATGGATATGGTAGAATTTATGAAACAGAATTAAGTTCAACAAAAGAATTAAATCTTAATTCTAAAATAAATTCTAAAGAAATAGAACCGTTATTAGATATAATTTCTAAATTTATTATATATGATAGAGATAAAATGTTTAATATCTTGTCAAATTGTACTTATAAAGAATTAATGAAATTAGATTATTATGATAGAGATGATGAATCATTTGATTTTATAAATTCTAAAGAAGAAGATCATAGATCTAAAATTTATATTCAAGAGATTCAAAAATTATTGGATAAAGATTATTATATTTCTGATGGTTTAGTTGTTGTAATTAATATGGATGTAATTGAAATAGTCAATATGGATATTCCAGATATTGTAAAAAAACAATTAGAAGATATAGACTTAAAAACTAATGATATGTCTATTTAAATTTCACTACCCCAAGCAATACTTTTAAAGTAAAGGCTTATTGGGGAATTTAAAGTATAAGTTGCGAAAGAATTTCCCTGATTCTCAGAACTAGCGATTGAAAAAGAACTTGTTGGTTTACCAACTTATAAATATAAATATTAAGAACATTTATATTTAATTGAGATACTTTTAATCTGAAGATTTTAAAGTACAATACCACCATAATATATTTAATAGATATTGATCTTGAAAATTAAATTAAATTAAGAAAAATTATGTTGGAAAACTAAATTTTATTAATATTAATAAAATTAGTAATATATAAGGATATAATATGGTAAAAGAAATAACAATTTGTGATGGTTGCAATGCTGTATGGGATACTTGTCATGATAGTAAAAGTATCCTATGTAGTAATTGTGGATGCGAAACTAAACCTATTAAACAAAGTATTTCTAAATATATTTTAGAAAGGTTTAGAGCTAAAGCTGATACTTTATATTATAGTTTACCTGAGGACAATGAAGATTTTAAACCTAATGGAAAATTTAATGAAGATCCATTAAGTTATTTTTCAGAAGAAATTCATAATATATTAAAATATATTATTGATGATATTAAAAAATAAGAGAATTAATATGACATATACATAGATTAAACCTCCTTAATAAAAATCTTTAAGTTTTAAGTATTAAAGGTGTCTGTACAACAGATTGATGAATTAAATTAAGGAAAAATAATGAAAACTATTAATAATTATATATTTTTTTTGAAAGATAAAATAACTCAATGAAACATAAAAATTTTTACGGAAGAAGAGCTTCAATTAAAATAGTTTTATTATTAACAAATGAAACTATTTTAGTTGAAGTTTCTCCTTTTGATAAATATAGGAAATTGGCTTAAGTGTAGATGATAAACTTATTTTAAATAAGAAAAATTGAAAAAGTATTAATGGATATTAGAAATAAGTTAAGATAAATATCTCAACTTATTTATTTAATTATTGAAAAAAACTTTTTGATTGCCCTTGATAACCATCTTTATAATCAATAATTAATTGAACTCTCTGATTATTATAATCAGGACTAAAAATTGCTTCACTTTCACCTTTTGTTGATACTGCTAGTTTTGATTTGTCAATAAATAAACTTAATTTTTTAACCATTGAAATAGCTCTTTTTAATCCTAAAGAATTATTATATTTATCACTACCTGGTGATGAAGCATGACCTATAATAACAATACCATTAATAGCATCATTATCCAGTTCTTTTATATCATCATGAATATAAATAGGGTCAATCTTATCTTTAGTAAATAAAGCAAATTGTGGATAATTTTTTATTGGTGCAATAAATTCAACTGTTTTTTCAATATTTTTTTGAGTATTTACTTCAATTTTATTTTTATTAATTTTAGCTAATGCAAGATTTTCCATTTCATCAGCTGGGCATTCATATCCATGAGCCAAAGCACCAAGTGCTAATCCAATAGGTAAACCGAGAGGCCCAACTAATGCAGTCGTCCATCCTGTTATAAAAATTATCCTAATACTTTTGTCTACTTCAGTACAATCTTTTTTTATTTCACTAGGGCAATTTAATTGTCCTTCGCTATGATTTTTTGAAAGGCAAGTGTTTGCTGACAAAGATGTCGCCAGTAAAGTTGCTACTGTAATGCTTATTAATTTAAATTTCATTTTATTCCTTATTTAATATTATTATATACTAATTAACCTTAATATTTAATAAAGAGTTATTTTAAGGTTAATTAGTATATAATAATATTAAATTTATAAAATATTTTTGCGACTATCATTTAATTAATTCTTAAGGAATTTTATTATATAATTATAATATTAAAAAAATAAGTAAACTAGTCTATATAAGGAATAAAATGAAATATAATATAGAAAATATAGCCTTTGCTATGATGAGACTTCATCCAATTCACAATGGACACTTTAATCTTATTACAAAAATGTTAAAAGAAAATGATTTAGTTATTATTGGAGTTGGTTCTGCACAAGTTTCTGGAACTTTTGATAATCCATTTACTGTAGCTCAGAGACTTGAGATGTTTAAAATTTTATTTGGACAAAATATAATTGGGAAACATAGTAAATTAAAAATTGTTGCTATTGAAGATATTGGTGCAGTAATACCAATGGATTGGACAACACATTGTTTTAATAAGATTGAATCACAAGGATTGCCTTTACCTACAAGATATTATGCTGGTTCAGATATGGATGCAATTTGGTTTAAAAGTCATGAAAAACTAACTCCTGAAAAAGAAATTTATTATCAATCTCAAGTTTTTGGTAAAGAAAATTCTGAACAATATAAAGAAGTAAAAGAGTATTCTGAAGTTGAGTTAGAAATTATAGTTTTAGATAGAAAAATTGTATCAATAAATTCATCGGGAACAGAAATTCGAAAATCTATTGCAAATGGTTTTAATGAATGGAAAGAAGATGTTCCTGAATGCTTACATAGGTTTATTATAGAATCTTTTCCTAAAAAATTTATGTTAAATGATATTATAAAAACTAAAAATCTATTTAAGAACAAATAAATAGATTTTTATAATATAATTATATTTTACAAAATACTTAAAATATAATGATGTTTTAAATCTTATTATTATTTTAACACTTATTAATAGGAGAATATAATGGAATTTTTTGATGAAATAATTCATGAAATAGATATTGGAGAAAGAACTTTAGTCTTAGGTTCTAAATATAATATTAAAGATTTAGAAACAAATCAATTAATGTCAATTCAAATTACGGAAATTGGAGATGAAGAAATTTATTTTAAAGATTTAAAAACAGATAATCCATATTATAGAGATATAGAAGATATTGAATTTAAAGATACTATTGAAATAATTGAAACTAAAAATTTATATAATAATGAACTATACTCAATGTCTAGTGATTTAATTACGGGGATTGTTGGAAGAAATGATTTAGATTATTATATTAAAAATGAAATAGACTTATCTAATACTGTATTAATATCTATTACAGATCCAGATAGACCTAAAATAAATAAAGAAATAATTAATGCTTTTAATGGAGCTTTGGAAACATCTTTTTGGGATGTTGAAGAAAGTATTGGTCATTATATACCAATTGATGAAAAAACATCTAAAATAATAAAAGATTTTATTCTAGACAATAAAGATAAAAAATTTATCATTCATTGTGAAGCAGGTGTTTCAAGATCTGCAGGTGTTGGGATGGCTATTGAATGTTTAGTTGAACATAACGGTGAAAAATATCATTATCAAACATCATATTCTAATGTTAAAAGCCATCCTAGATATTTTCCAAACTTAAAGGTTTATGATATGATATTATCATAAACCTTTTTCAAAATATAACATCTAAATCTAAAATAAGAATTTAAATGCTAAAACAATTTATCAAAATTATTTAAATTAATAAAACTAAACGATTACATAAATATAAAAAAGAGCACCCAAATGAATCAATTAATTATCTAATTTTAGATATTGTTATTCATAATGATCATTAAATTAAATCAAGAGAATTAAAAGCAAAAAAAAATTAGAAATAACTAAAGTAGAATCAATAATTCTAAAGAAAATATAGAAGCTAGGGTTAAGACATATAATGATTTTATTATTATTTAAAATATAATACAAGGAGATAATTTTGGATAAAGTGTTATTTAAAACAAAAGATGAGTATTTAAAAATAAAAAAATGTGAATTTTTAGAATATTATTATATTGAAAAAAAAGGAATAGATAATATATCTGTAGTATTATTTGATAAAGATACAAATCAAATAGGTTTAATAAATGAAGGAAAACTTGCCTTTAATGAAAGAGATAATGTTGATTTATCATTTAAAACAAGTAGTATTAATGGTTCTTTATTTGAGGATATTACAGAAAAAGAATATTTAAGTTTAAACTTTAATGAGCAATTAGATATTACAAAAGAAATTACTATTAAAAAAATTCATGAGAAGTGTGGATATGAAATTCAAAAATTAAATTTCATTAATAGAAATATTTTTAGTTATAATAAAAATGAATATGTTTGGTCGTTTATTGCTGAAGTAGATAGATATTCAAATATACACAAAGATGTTGAAGATGAAATATCTGATGTTTATACAACACTTTGGTTTAACTTTGAAGATTTATCTTTATTAGAAGATGGTAAATTTAAAGCTATTTTATTCGATTATTTTATACAAAACAAAATGTTTGTATAAAATAATCGTCACACTTTAGTATTTTGATATTCTTTTACAAAACTAGCGAATAGCGATTGCTTTAGAAAAGTTTCCTTGAAAAACTTTTAAGTTTTTACTTACAATATCTAATTAGGTTATTTTAACCATAGTTTTTCACATTCTCTATAAATAAACCAATCAGAACATTCTCCAACCATATTTCTTATATGAGTTAGTTTTTCTTGCTCATTAGCACTATGTTTAATGTTGTGTTTATATGTATTTGATGTATAATGCTCATTATCAACAACATATTTAATATATTTTTTCAATAATCTACAATTATCATCAGTAACCTTAACAACTTTATCATTCTTAATAAACATTTCTTTTTCTAAAGTGTAAAGATCTTCTCTTAATTCTATTAATTCTTTACTCTTAGGAGATAATAATAGATTATCTCCTAAATAATAATTAGAGCTTAACATTGAAAATAATTTATTAAAAGCAAATCCTATCAATGAAACATCTTTCATTTTTACAAATGCATATAAGGAATATAACCATTCTTTAATCTCAATAGAATTATAATTTTTTTCCATAATAGTTTTAAAATGTTTCTTTGTAATAAAGCCATGAATCAATGCATCTGTTAAATCATTACAAACATAAGCATTTCTATCTGCCTCATCCATAATTTCACATCCAACTGTTCTAAATGGTCTATTACTAATTTTTAAACCTTGTTGAGTAAAATGTTTTATATCTTGATTAATAGATAATTCAAGGATAGGTAAAAGTTTTATTTTTTGATCTTTATATAGCTTTGTAGGATATTTAATTAATGAGGCTAGTTCATAGTCTGTAATAAAATTGAACCCACCATTTTTCTTAATAACAACAAAATTATTATTATTATCATCAAAACTTTCATCTAATCCTAATTTTTTAAACTCTTCAGTTATAATTGTTGTTCCAGAATGTCCAAATGGAGCCTGTCCAATATCATGAAGTAATGAAACATTTCCTAAAGCATATTTATAGTCAATATTTATTCCATTAATTTTTATAGACTCTGCAATCATTTCAGATCCTGATTTAACCATATATGAATGAGTTAATCTATTCATAAGTGTGTCACCAACATTTAGATCTAGGGATAATACTTGAGTTTTAAATAACAATCTCTTAAATGATTTAAAAGACTCTATTTTAATTTGTCTATTTAAAGACGATATTTTATCATACAAAAGATACCTTTAATTTTTATTTATATTATTATATCTAAATCTAGATTAAACATAGATTTAGATATAATAATATAGAAAGAAAGGTCTGATATAAACTTAAAAGATGTAGATTTATCTTATAAGACAACCTTTTAAAACCTTTCTCAAGATGAATTTGAAAAATTACTACTTAATGATGATCTAAAATTATTTCTAATTATTAAAATAACTATTATTAAAATAGTATGCATGAAAAATAGATTTAATTTAGAAAATAAAAATAATATTGAAATACATGATTTTAATAATTTACAGAAATTATTAAGTATAAATATTTATGATATTGTATATGTTGAAAATAAAAAAGAAGCATCAGATAAATCATTAAACATATCTTCTATATTATCGTAATTAAAATCATCACAATCCTGGCAACTAATATCTATAATATTATCCATAACTTTCCTTAATTTAGTTTTTATTTTATTTATACTATAATTATATCATTAAATCTAAAAAATTATGAATAATAAAAGTAATTATAAATATATTTTTAGAAATATTATAAAAGACACTAAATTATTAAATAATTTAGAAAATGAAATTCAAAGGAAAATAAATGGTAAATAAAGAACTTCTAAATATTTTAAAAAATAATAACATTACTCCTGTTTTAGTTGGTGGTTATGTAAGAGATAAATTAATAAATCCTTCAATTCAACCAAAAGATATTGATATCGAATTATATACAACTAATTCATATGATGAATTAGTTAAGGTATTAAATAAATACAATCCAAAAATTGTAGGTAAACATTTTGGTGTAATCAAAATAGATATTGGAGAAGATGAATTTGATCTCTCTTTACCAAGAACTGAAAAATCTATTGGAGATAGACATACAGATTATGAAGTCATAGCTGATGGAACATTATCTTATGATATTGCTTTTAAAAGAAGAGATTTTACTATTAATGCTATTGGAATAGATTTAACAAATGACAACCTTATAGATATTTATAATGGACAAGATGATATTAAAAATAAAATCATTAGACATGTTGATAATAAAACATTTGTAGAAGATCCTTTAAGAATTTTTAGAGCAATTCAATTTGCTGCAAGATTTAATTTTGAAATTGCCACTGAAACAAAAGAACTTATTCACAATATGATAAAAAATAATCTTTTAGACAATTTACCTAAAGAAAGAGTTTTTACAGAATTTAATAAATTATTAACAAAATCATCTAAACCATCAATTGGATTTGAATTAATGAGAGAGTTTAGGATACTAGAAAGATACTTCCCTGAATTACATAATTTAATAGATACTCCTCAAGAAAAAAAATGGCATCCAGAAGGTGATGTTTGGATTCATACAATGATGTCCATAGATGAAATGGCAAATCTTAAATTAATAAATATTGATAATAAATTATTATACATGTATGCAGTATTGTGTCACGATTTAGGGAAACCAATGTTTACTAAGATTCTAGAAAATGGTTATATAACTTCATCTGGACATGAAAAAGGCGGAATAGAGCCAACAATTATGTTTATGAATAAATTAACTAATGATAAAAAATTAATTCAACAAATTACTAAATTGGTTGAATTACATTTAAGACCATCTTTATTATATACTGCTAATTCTAAAGAAAATGCTATTAAAAGATTATCAAATGATTTAATAGATGTAAATTTAACAATAATAGACCTTGCAATCATTAATTTGGCTGATTCTTTAGGAAGAACAACAAAAGATGCATTAGAAAGAAATACCCCTCAATATAAGTGGTTAATAAACAAATTTAATAGTATGAATTTAACTATTAAAGAATCTCCTTTAATAGTTGGTAAAGATTTAATTAATTTAGGTTATAAACCTGGACCAGATTTTAAAAAAATATTAAATGAGTGTTATAATTATCAAATCGAATATTCTATTAAAGAAAAAGATGTTATGTTAGAAGAATTAGATAATATTTTAGAATCAAATTTAGAAGTAAGTGAAATTTCATAATGAAATCTTTTAATTAGACAAGTTATTGGTGAATGTGTTTCACCTAGATTAATAATTGAATTATTAAAAAACAATTCTTACTTTAAATAGAAAGAAATATTTCTTTCTATTTAAATTTATTTCTACAAAACTTATTATATAATATTTTTAAATAAAAAGTTTTAATCTAATTTATCAATCTAAAACAACTTCGAACACATTCTTTTAATAATGCGATGTTGAATCTTATCATATAAATTTAAAATGGTTTATTCAATAAAATGTTTTTGTTATCTATCTATATCAGAAACTTCTTCTTTTTTAGGAGTTTCTATTTCTTCTTTTTTAATTTCAAGATCTCTTGAAGCAATTTCTCTAATATTATTAGCAATTGTAGAACTTGTGAACTCTTCAATATCAATTTTAACACCTTCAATTTTTCTAGCACTAGTTGTTGCTGGTTCAATATTGCTTAAAGGACCACTTCCAGTATTTATAGCTGAATACCATTGATCTGCTTTATTAATACCATCTATGTTTTTTGATGGAATTTTTTGCAAAGCAGCAATATTGATTAATTGTATATCATTTGGAAGTTTAGTTTCACCAGTCATTTTATTCATTAATCCATTAGTCAATCCTGTAACCATTCTATTTAATAGATTTTCCTTACCATCATTATATAAAATTGGAACACCAATATCATATCCTGATAATCCATTTTCAACAATATCATCTTTAATTCTAGAATAAACCGAACCTAATGCATCTACTTGCTCTTGAGTTATATTTTCAGGATCTAAATCTTTTTTTAATCTATAAGATTCTTTTGCTAATTCACCTTCACCATAAATATTTAATAATTTATTTACTAAATATTTTGCTTTATCTCCCGATAAGCCATCAATTGCATTTGCATTTATTTCAAAGATTTTATCAACAATAGTATCACTATTGATAGGTGATAACTTACTTCTAATAGATACAGACTTAGCATCTAACCCATCTAAATCAGAAACTCTTAATGGTCTACCATCTTTAAAGAAAGAGTAATTTATTACAGCAGAATGATTTGAAACATTTTTCATATTTCTTGCTCTTTTTGCTGGTTGAGGAATTTCAATTGCTCTACTTACATTTCCTTCTTTATCTTTACCTAAAAATGATGCACCAACAAAAAAGTTTTTTCTAGCTTTTGCTTCATCTCTAATTTTTTCAGACTCTTCTTCTTTCATCTCTTGAACTAATGTTTCTTTATTTGCTGACAATGCTCCAAGCTCAACAGCTAACTCGCCAGCTTTAGTTGGATCAGCAACCATTTGTTGTGTTATATCAGAAATTTGAGCATCAACATCTTTTGAAAATTTTATTTCCATTTCTTTGATTTTATTGTCAGGAACAGCTGTTTCAGCCAACATATTCATATAAGCAGTCCAATCTTTTAATGAAGCAGGTTTTGTTTTATTATTTTTAAAATTAGTAGGTTCAATTTCCATTACTAAATTAGCGTTTTTTTCAACACCAGTTTCATCTATAAATTTTATAGATGCTTTTCCTTCTAGTTCTTCAATGCTTGTTATTTTTATTAATCCATTCGGATCTATTGGTCTTATTTTCATGTTTTTATTCCTAATATTTTATTTTATACTTTCTAATTATAATAAAATTATTGAAAAAGTACTTTTTTGTAGTAATCAAAGAATTATTAATTATATATTAGTGAAAAATCCTCACCCTAAAGAATGAGGCTTCTTATTGATGCAAAGTAACAATAAAAATTTATTTTATAGTTTCTTCCAAGACTTGTAATCCAAGCTTCTGTATATTTTTTGAAGCATTGATATCGCTATCATGATTTATACCATGAAGTTGCTTAAAACTTTATTAAGTGCAATTCATCACGATTAATACTAATTAATTTATATTTAATTCTCCAACTCTTTGATCATTAATATAACTTCTTATCAATTCTATTTTAGCAGAATTTTTTAAAAGTAAAAAATCAGCTTTACTATTATTATATGTTATAGAATCGATTAAGTCATAGTATTCTTCATCAACTTTTTCTTTGAATTTTTCAGGATTCCCAAACATAAATTCAATATTGGATGAAGACATTCTTGCTATAAACTTAGTTGTTAAATAATATGGAGATTTAAACTTTAATAAAGTTTCTGAACTTTCCTTATCTCTAACCATATATCCTTCTATATTACAATTTTTAACAGTTTCTTTTAAATCTCCATATTCAATTTCAAAATATTCCGCTCTTGGAACATTTATTTTATTTCCAATAATATCTAGTTCTGGCCCTGATAATTCTTTATCTGTAAACTTTTTACCTCTTGCTCCTATTAATTTTAACCCCATTTCATCATTATCATATTCAATAATATGAGGATCATTTGGATGAATAACTTCAAACATTAATGTTTGATCATTTTCTCTTAGATATTTAATTAAATTAGCTTTTAATGCTGGATTATAATATTCAAAAGATTTATTCATAAAGAAGTCTTTTATATATCCAACAAAATCAGAGTCAAATGAACCAGTAGTAGTTACTAGTAATTCATTATTATGATAAGTTATATTTCCTAAGAATCCATTCCATTTTTCAACTGCAATAACTTTGGTTTTATCATCTATATTTAATCCAGATTTATTTTCTCCATAATTAAATATTTTATCAAAAGGATGCTGAATAATTTTACCGTTCCCATCTAAAACTAGTCCTCTAGCCTTTTTTAATAAAGGATCTTCTTCCCATAAATTATTGAAAAAAACTTGTTTAGAATATTTATAAATTCTCATTGTTCCATCTAGACTATCTTTATATGTAACTAATGGAATTTTTTTAGTACCTACAACTTCACCAAATTTATTGAATTTATCAATTTCAACACTTCCTAATTCTTCTAATCTATAAGTTAATCTTTTACCATTATAATAACTTGACTCTTTAGTGTATTTAAAATCACATTTTTGTTTAAATAGTTCTCTATTTTTAAGATTATACATTAAAATATTTCCACCATCTATTCCACTAGCTTCAACACTTAGTACTGTATCATTTATATCAAGGATTGGCACATGGCCTCTAATTAATTTATATTTATTAATACCTTCCTCATATAGTTTATGATATGTGGCATCAGATTTATCACTTTTAGAACCGTAAAGGCAATCATTTCTATTTAATGTATTAATATCTGAGTTTTCAATATTTCCATGAACTATTAAAGTATCATCTTGTATTAAATAAAAAGGAAGAGATTTATAAAATTTATAAATCTCTTCCTTTTTATCATTTGGTAATTTTAAAAATTCAGAAAAAGTTCTAGAAACAGCTTCACTTGTTCTAAACATTTCAGTACTTTCTTTGTTTTTATATTTATTAAACATTCTCAATAACTTGTTTTCATGATTTCCTAAAACCATATAATGACCTTCTCTTTGAATAGAATTTTTAACTAAATCCAACATTTCTAAAGATTTATCACCTCTATCAATTATATCTCCTACAAAAGCAACTTTTTTAATAGGGTTTTCATGTCTTATAGTATTGTTTTCAATATAAAAATTTTCTTGGTTTAGTAATTGAATAAGTTCATCTTTTAAACCATGAATGTCGCCTATTACTGTTAATTCAATGTTTGTATCAATTTTAAATCTAGGTATTAATTCATATTTATTATTATTATCTATATGAATATAATCAAATTTAGACTCATATTCCATTTCATTACAATATTTATCAATAACATATTCTCCAACTCTTTTAGATCTATTTTTATTTTGTTCTTTAATTTCTTCAATTGTTAAATTAGCCCCAAAAATTAATATTTTTGAGGGCATATTATTGTTTTCAGCTAATTTAACATATTTTTGTCTAGCCATATCTGTTGAATTTGTTGCATCAATAAAAACTGTTTGACCTTCTTGTAGTTTTGTATTAACTATAGTTTCAAGAATATTAAATGTTGCAATATTAACATTATTAGATATACTTTCATATTTTCCAAATTCATCTATCTTCAATGATTTCCCTAACAATTGTTCTCTGATTTTATCACTAGATACAATTAAATGTTCAGGTATATTATTTTTTTTTAAAAAAGTAGATTTACCAGTTCCTGGTGCTCCAGACATTATATACAATGTGTTTGTTTTTATAGATTTGTTCATATTTGTGCTCCTATTTTATTTACCAAAATTTTTTAAAAATTCTTGTAGTATCTTTTTGATATTTTAATTTATTAATATAATTTATATCCATGTTTGAATTAAAATTTGATTTAGGGATATTTACCCACCATCCATTATATTGATTCCATTTAAGAAAAGAAATATCTTCTAAATCATCTTCATTATTAACATCATTTGGAATAATGATAAGCAAATTATTATTTTCATATTCTAATTTTAATGGAATTAAATCCATATGAGATTTAGCAAATAATACTCCATCTTTTAAAATAACACTCTCTTGTTTAATTTCTGATTTAGACATAATTAATTCAAATAAATTTATACTTGCTTTAAAAGTATCTGACTTTAAACTCATTAATTTTTCAGATACTGTATCAATAAGTTTATATTCTTCTTTATATAAATATTTTGAAATATTAGATACAATATCTTTATAATTCTCTTTAAATTGATTTTTAAATAAGTGTTTATATGGCTAATCGTAGGTAGATAAAACTCATATTTTTGAGTTTTATCATAAGTCACTAAACTCATTATTCCTATATTCTTCATCTTTCATCCTTATTTTTATTTTTAAATATTTTTATCTTTAATTTTAATAATAATATCTTTTATTTTAATTGGTTTATAATCAATATTTTCAATTGATAGATTAATTGTTCTTGGATCATCCATTTGATTATGGTGAGTGTGTCCATGTAAATTATAATCACAATTTGTTAATTCAAATATTTCTTTTAATCCATTAATTTGTGTTTCAAACTTTTTATCATATCCTTGTGTATCAACAATTGGAAAATGTGAAGTTAAAAATCTAAATTCACCAATGTCGAATATTAAAAAGTTAAAAAACTTATGTGTTTGATTTATTTTTTCTACAATACTTTTTATTTTAAGAAGATTATCGTAATCTCTAACTAAAATAGTATTCTCTGTAAATGTAAACCCTAACTTCTTATATTCACTATCATGAAGCTTATCATGATTATCTTTCATCCACTTGTCTGGTTCATCATAACCATCTTTTTTCATATTGGAGATTTATTTATTGGCACATGTTTCATAATATTTTTATGACCAAAGTGTGTATCTGATATAAAGTATGTATCTTCTGTAATTCTCATTTTATTCTCCTAAAGCCTAGTTAAGCTAGAATCTTTATAGTTCGAGTGGAAAAACTTATCAATTCCAGTAATCTATGCTCACATCAATACAGATTACTAATTATTAAAATATTTGAAATCTTATTCTTATTCATCCTTAATCTTCACTACAATTATAAATAATCTGTTCTCTTTTTCTTAAATTATTTTAGCATAAAAATAAATACAATATATTATTAATGATGGTATTACATATCTAATACCAAAATAATATATTTCTTTTAAATTTAACCTTAATATTATCGGAACTATAAAACTTATCATAACTATATAATGAATATAATCTATTTCTATAGACCTAGTAAATAATAAATAAAATGAATAGAATACCATACTTAAGTATCCTAGCAATGGGATTCCTAAATATAATCTATTTTTATTAAACATATAGTTCCTTGTTTTTATTATGTATATAATATCATATGATAACTTATAATAATATTAATAAATAAAAAAGGCAATTATGGTTACTTGAAAGTTTTTAGGAAATGATTCTGCTTGGGTATATAATGATAAAAACTTTCAATCTAATATGATACTAGAAGTAAATAATAAAAAATTATTAATTGATTGTGGAACAACAATTTTTGAATCATTAAAATTTTATTATACCATATTTTCCAAATAATATTCATGATTTATACCAAAAATTGTCAACATTAGATAAGTTAATTGAAAATAAGATATGATTATATCATTATTCTGCAAAACATACTATCCCAAATTTCAAAAAAGATGGTTTTAAAGGTTTCATCCAAAGAGGAAAAACCTTGAATGTTGATTAATAGTTTTTATTTATATTTAAAATAAGTTCTATACATACCTTCACTTAATTGCTTAGGTATGATAATTTGATATGTTTTGTTTTTATATTTTAAATTTAAGGCATAATCATTAATAGACATTAACCTTAATTGCTTTACTGGAATATCAACTAGTGTTTTAGTATTTTCATATTCTGTAAAATGACCTATAACATCTTTTAGTTCTTGAAAATCTTTAGGAATGCAATTTTTGTCAATATCAATATTCTTACCTAAATCAATTGTCTTTGCTCTTTCATCAATATCTTTGTTAGATAATAGCTCTTTATCTCTTTTATTTGTTATGCTACAATCTTTTTTAAATATTTTATATGTAAAATATCTACTATCCTCACCAACTATTTCTTCAATATCACCATGACCTTTATAAATTAAGTCACTTAAATATAATTTAATACCATCTATTTTATTTTTTCTATCAAGTATTCCTCTATATTGAATAAAATATGTATTTCTATCATTATTATTTAATAATTCGCTTTGCAATTCATATTTATTTGTAACAACCCATTTAGTATCTAAGTATTTATCATACTTAATTTCTATTTCTTTTTCAATATGAGCAACATTTATTGGTGTTTCAGAGAATACACAGCCAGTTAATATAAACGAAGCCATTAAAGTTGCAGTTATGGTTTTTAAATTATACATTATTTTTCCTTTTTTAAAGCATAAGAATTTAATTCTTATGCTTAACCTTATTAAATAAGGTTAGTATATTTCTTAATCGTTATTAACGATATTAGTAGTAGATTTTAATTCAGAAAAAGTATCATCTAGTGATAAATGAGTTTTTATTGTATTATAAGCAAATTTACAATTATTTTTATCATATAAGATCTTCTATATTAAATAAGATATCTTCTTTAATATCTCTAAAATTAACCCAATTTACTATTTTAGCAAAACAATAAATATTAATTACTTCGATGAATTATTTATTATCATGTTTTTTAAAATTTCCTCTATCACCATAATCTATTATAATAAATTAAATTATAGTCGAGAGTACTCTTTTCTTTTCAAATTCATCTATATTATCAAATCCTATTGATATGTAGTCACCTAACTCAACTCTTAAAATATCATTATCATTCATGTAATCAACGACAATATTGTCAACTAATATTGGTACTTTACCTCTATTGTGAAGTTGTGTAATTGAGACTTTACCATCTTCAATTGTTTTATGTATATCTATACTTGATGCAATTGAATTAATATTCATTAAAGGATATTCTAATTTAGGAATTATCCTTCCTTTAATATTTTTATTTAAACCTGTTGAACCAACAGGGGATGATATTGCAATCATACTTCCTTGAAAAGTTTCATTAAAATTTTCAAAAGATAAATTTATTATAGGATAAGCTCTAATAGATTCTCCATAAACAACTTCATTAACTGCTATACCTTTATATTTATTATTAATATAGTATTTTAAAATAGGTGTTTTGATAAACTCTATATTAGTTTTTTTTGAAATATGTTTTAATAATCTATTTACATTATTATATTCATATTTATTCATAAGAAAATTTAGAGTACCATTAGCTATTCCATAAAATGGTATAGCTCTATTAATAGTATCTTTATTTGATTGAATAGCATAAATAAAAGTTCCATCACCACCAATCGGTATAATAATATCTGGATTTTTAGATTTATATTTTTTATTAATAGTTTTTTCTAATTTTTTATCTAAAGTTACTATTTTAATTTTCATAATATTTCCTTTTCTTATATTTTATTATAACAAAGTTTTAATTAATGTAATCTTAATTATTTTATAAAATCTATAATAATATATCTTAAATTATTTGTCCAAATAATATTAATCTTCTTGAAACTCTTATATTTTTCTTTTAATAAATTAACAAATTTAAAATTATATTTGTTAATGGGCTTGATTTAACCAAGCAAAAAACTTAGCACAACATTCTGCCATTAACTCCAATATAATACTTTCTTTAATATATATTTAAAAATTAAGCAACTTGCCTAATTGAATTCTTTTTAAAACAATTTGCACATAAATATGCATATATTTTTATAGTTTGAGAAACATTTTTATTTAAATTTACCTGGGATTTTGGTTTTAAAAACTTAGATGCATCACAATTACAAGTCTCAAAATGATCTTCGGGTTTTCTTTCTTTACCTAATATATATTTTTTTATCATACTTGGAGTTACTTTACCAGCCAATCCTACTTCATCTTTATGTAAATTATTGTTTCCAGGGATACCTTTAATCTTTACAAAACTTTTCCCAATATGATATTCATATATCTTATCAGCTACCTCTAATTTTTTATAAAATGACATTTTTTTCCTTTATTTATTATTATAACCGTAACATATCAATTTGTAAAATTGATATGTTACGGTATATTGTGAGTTGTATCGCAATAATTTTATTTATAAAATTATTATAAACCAATTTGGTTTGCGATAAAATTTGAATACGAATATATTAAAGAACTTAAAAAGTTTAATTAATATATTTGTTGAAAACCAACACATAATATTTAATTATATTGCTCTAAATCCTAAATAGTTTGTCTGAAATCTAGAAAACCTACTTAATAAAATATTTAATAATGTTTACATATACAATTATAACTTGATTTTTAAAGAATGTATTTATAATTTGTAAAGTAATCTTTTTTAAATAATTTTAAATTATATTTAATATTAAAATGTTTAATTACTTCTTCTAATGAAGAATAATTTTCTCTAGATTGATTATAATACAAAATTAAAATCTTTTTATTTTGAGTATTTATTATATTTTTAATTACTTTTTTCTTTAAAAGTCTTAATGTTTTATCATTAATAATATTAATTAGGTTTTCTTTTGTCATTTAAAACTCTCTATTGTTTTAAAGCACTTTTAAAGTGCTTATACCTCAATAATTAGCAAGAGATTGTGTTGTTAAATTTGAAGATATTTCATTCACAAATTCAATAACACAATCTTCTCTATCTATCTATAGAACTTAAATATATTACTAAAGTTAACCTATAAAGTATACACTAAAAATAGATATGTTGTGTCTAAAATTACTAGATTATCCATTATATGGTGGCTTACTTCTAGTATAAACATCCATATATGGTTTATTAATAAAAGGTTGAATAAAATTATTTAAATCTCCACCAGAAGTAATCATCAACTTCTCTTTTGCTCTTGAAATAGCAACATATAATAATCTTTTTTCTTCTTCAATTAAATCTCTTCTTTCATCTTCATCAAGATTTTCATCTAATGCTCTATAAGATGGAAATTTTCCTTGTTCTGCATTAATAATATATACATCACTCCACTCTTTACCTTTAGCACTATGAGCTGTAGTAATAGTTATTGCTTCAAGAACTTCACCATCTTTAGTTATATCAGCTTTAAGCGATATATCACTTAGGAATTCAATTAATTCTTCTTTTCCTTTTCTAAATATTGGTTCAATTTCATTTAAGAAATATTCAATATTAGATTCTATTTCTTTTTTTCTATTAATAGTATCTGCTTTTCTTGTTAAATCATCTTCAAAAGTTATATTTTCATTTTCAATAATTTCTGAAAATGTCTTAAAACTACAATCTCTTAAAATTTGGCCTTCTTCTAGTCCATTTGCAGCAGTAAAAAGATTAGTACCAACTTCTTCTTGAGTTACCGTTCCCCATAAAACTTCACTAAATCTTTGTAAAGATTTACTTGTTTTAAATTCTTGTTTAATAATGTCAATAAATGTGTCATTATTATTTTTTCTATCTATATAAGCTTTGTTAACCTTATCCATAGAAGATAAACCAAGACCTCTAAAATGAACAGAAACACTTTCAATATTTTGTGGAACAGCAATTCCAGCAACAATTTTTGCTAAATCAATTAGATATTTAATTTCTTTAGTCTCATAAAATTCGTTACCACCAATTTTAATAAATGGTATTTTATTTATCCTAAGTAATTTTTCCATACCATAAGTATCATTCTTTGTTCTACTAAGAATAGCCATTTCACTTAATGGTATTTTTTTTCTAATTCTATATTGAATACTATTTAAAACATTATATTCTTGATGAACATTTTGTTTTAATTCAATTTTCATATTTGATAAACCTTTTGCAGCAGACTCACAAGGTTTATGATTAGAAACTCTTTCTTTAAACAATGATGCAATATCATTTGTAAAATCAACAATATTTGGAGTAGATCTATAATTTTTTAATAATTGAATTACATTCATATCTTCAATTTCAGTCTTCTTCATAATATTTTTAACACTAGCACCTAAAAATCTATAAATAGATTGATAAGGATCACCAATTAAACAAGCATTATTGTTTCCAATAAGTTCAATGATTGCAGCTTGAATAGGGTTAGTGTCTTGATATTCATCTACTAAGATATATTCAAATTGTTCTTGTATCTTTTTTTTCATATCTTCATTATCTCTAAGACTAAAATATGTATACATTAAAATATCTGTAAAACTCATATTGTTATCTAATAGTTTAGTCTTAAAAAAACTATGAACAATTTCTTCAAGCTTATCTAAATCTTTTTTATTTTCTGAATGACTTCTTTCTGTAACAGCTGCTTTAATTTGTTTAATAGATTCAGGAATGCCATTTATACTATTATTTATGGTATAATAAATATCTAATGGAAACATTCCATGTAAATCAAAAAATTCTTCTTTTAAAGTAGTTTTTTTCATTTTACCATCTCTATTTAAATAAGTTTGTACAACTTTTTCAAACAAATGTTTATCTTCATTACTATCTAAAATCCTTGGTGTTTGTGAAAATCCAAAACTTTTTTGTAAATATTTTGGATTTTCTCTCATTAATTTATAAAAAATACCATGAAATGTACCTGCATAGAAATCTTTTCTTTCTAATTTTGTATCTAATTTAGAACTTAATCTTTCTAAAATTTCATTTGCGGCTGCATTAGTAAATGTTAGAATTAAAGTATTTCTTAATTCTGGAATTGAATTAACTTGAGTTGTAATTTTAGCAATCAAAGTTTTTGTTTTCCCAGAACCAGGTCCAGCTATATTAACAATTGGATAATCTGATTGAATCACTGCAAGTTGTCTATCATTAAAACCTTCTGCTTTTAATGAATCTAAATCTGTAGTAGTTAATTTAGGAGCTTTTGTAATTGGTAAAACTTCAATATTCGCTTCTAGGTTATATTCTTCAAGTTCTTGCTCTGATTCTTCAATATCTAAATCAGCAATTAAACTTTCAAAATATTCATCTGGATCATTGATTCTATGATATGATGATTTGTGATTACCCATACCTAATGCATATTCATCATGTTCTGGTGTATCAAACTCTTGTACATTTTCTATTTCCATTTTATTCTCCTAAACCCTAGTTAAGCTAGGATTTTTATAATTTAAGTATAAAACTAATTCCATTTCTTTATTTCCAATAATCTATACTCACATTAATATAGATTACTAATTATTAAAACAATTGAAATTTTATTCTTGTTCATTTTAAACAATAGCAATTAGTTTTCTTTTCATAAAATCAATTGATTCTATGAAAAGAGCAGCCTCTACAGGATGACTAGTATTCTTAATCTTCATTACAGAAATCATCAAACTAAAAGTTTAAAATTTCTTGTTCTCTTTATATAAGATTAATTATAGATTATAAGTCTATTTTCAAATTATTTTTTTTTAATTATTATTCTTCTGTAAATATTTCTACTATTAATTGAATTTGCTCCAGCAGTTTTGTCTAATGAAACTCTATGGTCATCAAGTCCTAAAATTTCAAATTGATTAGGATTATATTTATCAACAAAAGTTATAGGAACACCCATATAACTATCATAATCTTCAGGAATTTCTTTAACTTTACTAACTTCTATACAATCATAATTGTCATATTTAGGGTAATCTTCTTCATTTTCATAATATGATTTCCACAATCTTAAATCTTCGTTTCTCTTTGAATGTTCAATATTGGTAAACCAATGAACACCAGAAACTCTTATCATTCCTTCTTTTTTATCTGTGGAAGTAGCATAATTTTCATAATGTTTATTTATAAAATGTGCAGCACCACCTTTGAAACCAAAACCAAACCAAATTTTATTATTCATAATTAATTTAAAAATATCTTTATAGGTAACATTATTTTGATGACCAATAATTAAGAATTTTTTATCATATTCAATTAATTGTGCAACATATTCTCTAAATAATGAAAATGGTGGATTAGTGACAACAATATCAACCTCTTTTAATATTTCAATAACTTCTGCACTTCTAAAGTCGCCATTTCCATTTAAATCTTTTTTAATAGTCTTAGTATCACTATTTTTATCTTTTGTCATTTCTAAACTATAAGAAGTTGAGTCTTTAACAATATGTGAAGATATTAATTTTTTTAAACCTAAAATATTAAAATTTAATTCAAAATATTTCCAAAAACTACTCCATTTAGGGTCATCACAATTACAAAAAATTATTTTATCTTTAAAATGACTTTTATAATTCTTAAGTTCTCTTTCAACATCTGTTAATTGAGTGTAGAATTCATCATTTTTTTCTTTTTTAGCTTTTATTAAAACCCTGTTTCCTGCCATAATATTCCTTATTCATGTAAAATATTTAAATATTAACTTTAGATTTATATATTTTGAGGTTGTAAAATATATAATATAGTAATTTAACTTTAAATTTCATTAAAATCTAAAGTTAAATCTTGATTATTTTTTAATAGATGTTTGTCTTGTTCCAAATACCAATCCCAATCTTCAAATGCTACGCCTTCATAAATTAATTCTAATTTATTTAATTCTATAGGTAAGTTTGTATACACAGCATCATCAACATCATGATCTAATTTAAAATCTAAGTTTCTAAATTCTTCTAACGATAATTTTACTTCATATCTATCATCATTATATGTAGAATTATATTCATTTTTTAAACTTAAAAATATAGCTGGACCCATTTTTTTACATTGGTCTTCATAGTGAGCTTCATAACAATTGCCAATTTGAGGTTTAAGACCTTCATCCGCAATTGTTTCTCTATAAACTGGATTTGACACATGATACAATGTAATAATCCCATTTTCAGCAAATTTTTCGATTAAATATTTAGTGTTTTTGTCAATAGACATATTTTGTTCAAACTTCATTTTATTCCTTTTTTTAAAAGATAATTATATTTAATTATATTTAAAAAAGATAACTAATAGCTATTCTTAATTTTTTTGCTTCAACATTATCATTACCATTGTATTCATCAATGTATAATTTACCATATGTAATATCAATATCTAAATAATTTGTAAAAGAATAACCAACTGTTAAATTCAATTGCTTTTTAATTTTATCTAAAGAATTATAAACTGTTAATCCTTCATTTCTAACTCCAGTTCTCATTTCGCCATCAAGATAAGTAGCAACTGTATAATATTTATTATAAAACAATGAATTCTTAAATTCAAAAGAATTATATGATGAATTAGAATAATTATTTATTTTTTGCATATTTATTTTTAAAGATGTATTTGTTACTACTCCTTGTTTAATAATTTTAGAAAAATTTATAAAAGAGGATAGTTGATATGCAGTAATATTTTTATTTATATTCTCTAAATTTGTACCATTTTTATATTTACTTATATAAAATTCTACACCATATGTTAAAATGTCTTGATTAAAGAGCTTAGAAGCCGATATTCCTGTTGAAATAACATATCCATCTCTTAGCACATTATCATTAGTATTAATATTATGAAAACCACCTTTAAATAACAAGTTTTTAAAACCATAAGCATATGTCAAAACTAAATCTTCTTGTTTTATATCTTTATCAATTGGTGATTTAAAATCAATTGTTGTAGTAAAATAATTAAATTCAAATATATGATTATCAATTATACTGTTTGTATAAACCCCTTTTACAACTTCATTTTTCTTATATGAGTTAGAATTATATGATAAATCATTATAATATGTGTTAACATATGTATCAACTTTTTTAGTTTGAAAAGTACTTTTTCCATTTTCACAAAAATCTGTCTCAATACAAATATCATTTGTACTAAAATCTATTGGAAATTTTGGTAAGCTATCATTAATATTAGCCATTGATATGGTTGTGGCTAATGCCAACACCATTGTTATATTTTTTAAATTCATTTATTCCCATTTTTGCATTAAATATTTATTCATAGTATAATAATTATACTTTATTGAAAATTTTCATATTATACTATAATACTCTTTAAAGAATTCTTAAAGTGTTAGATTATTAGATTCAAGAGATTCAATTATATTATAGAGATTATGATATTAAAGACTTATTAATAAAACATTTAGATCCAATTTTATTAAAAAAATGTTTTTTAAATCAAGTAGGCAGGACTAATAATTCAAGAGATTATAATAAATATATAACAGATAATTTAGATTTATCTGACTTACCAAAGGAAACAATTGAAATAATATATCAAAGAGCATTATTTAATGGGAATACTAAGGTTATCAAAGCAATAAGTACTTCTCCTAACTTTGATGTAAATATGACTCTTCATAAAACATATAATGATAGTGATAGAGAGGTCGACCCAATTCATTATTTACATAGATGTAATATGCATGAGGAATGTTTAAGGGAGTTAGTGTCTCTTGGACTTAATATTCATAAGGTTGATAATGAATATAATAAAAATGTTCTTGAACATGAAATAACATGGGGTAGAGGTCTTGGATTTGATACATTTAGATTTTTTTATTTATTAGGTGTTGAAATTCCAGAAAATGTTTTAAATAGTAATAATTATAAAAATAGTGAATATTATAAGTTAGTAGGAGATGTTCAAAAGTTAATGGATAATCAAGAAGATATTAAAATAGATGCTAGATTAGATATTGAAAAAATTAACTTAGTTATACAAGGTTTAAATTTAAACAATAAAATAGATGAAGATGATTTAAGTTCTAAATTTAAAGAATTAGAAGAAAAATTTAAAATATTATCTGAATTATCAACTAAAAATAAAATAGACCTTGATAATATTGATAAGTATAATGACATTAAAGAATTAGGTAAAGAAACATTAAATTTAAATTTAGAAATAAATTAAAGAATAAAAAAAATATTAAATTTAAAGTAGATCTTGTTTGATAAAGATGTATTAACCGATAAATTAAAACTTGAAGCTAAATATTCTAAAATAAGAAACAGAGCTATTGAATATGGTCTTGAAGATTTCTTTGAGACTGTATTTTATAAAAAAATTATGAAGCAAGTAACTTTAGATCAATTATATATATTTATTATTGAATTATTAAATAATAAATATATATAAGCTTGAAGTTTCTATTTAAAGAACAATAAGTGGTAATAGTAAACTTTATTAATGAACATATAATTTAGAAAAAGAAGTTTAGTTAGATTAGTTAGAAGCAATAGATAAACTATCTATTGGAGAAGAAAAATTAGATAATTATTTAGGAATATAAAAGTTAACTTAAGAGTTAGCTACAAAACTATATAAACACTATAATTTAAAAATGTTTTTTTAGGTATAAAGTTTACGTTATTGATAAATTAAATACACTTGTAATAATAATTTAAGTGTTAATGTGTTATAATACCTATATAAAAAATATATAGGGATTAACATAAAGGGTCAAGCCTTGCTAATGGTTTCAATAAAAATAACTATTTTATTGAAACAGAAACAAAGATTCTTGTATGTGATGTTGAAGGTAAAGGTGCACTACCCCAAAACGAGGGTTATTGTAGAGTTTGTAATTAAGTCATAATTAATATATGAAGTAGGGCAAATAATTAAATTTGCTGGAGATGAGATATCTTATATTTTAGAATCATTTATATCTTTTATCAAAGATCAATATGGTGATAGATATGAAAATTGGAAAACAAAAGAATGTGATTCAATTATAATTTTTGATAATGACACAAGTATTAAGGTTGTAAAATGAAAATAATATGTAAACATAATGGTAAAATATTAGATGAATATGGTTTTGGAGATATTAATATATTAAAAATCCAAACTTTAAATGAAAAAAACATTAAAGATATAACAAAAATTATTCAATTTAGAGCAACAAATGATTATGATTTTGAATATGGAATTGGTGGTTCATCAATAGATGAATATTATAAAATTAAAAATATAAAATTTAGTAATAATAATACTGAAATAATAGTAAAAGTGAGTAAAATATGAAAACTGATGAAGAAATAGAAATATTAGCACTAAAGTGCTATTTAGAAAAGCACTAAATGCTTTATAAACAATTAAGAGAAAAACATGATATTGAAGTTTTGTCTAATATATTTAAATATTCTAATAAGAACCCTTCTTCATTTTAATGGGGTCAAGAAAAATTAGAAATAAATTTTGAAGATGTTTTAGAAGCATTAATATTATCAAAAAAATAATGTTTTAAAAGTTTATAATGAAAAAATTACAATATTTAATAAATAAAAGGGTACAATTGTACCCTTTTAACTCATATCCCAAGAAACAGTATTTTTTTGTCCTCTATAAGACATAACAGCATTCCAATCACCTTTGTGAATATATCTATTAACTGCATTTCTTTCATAAGCTTTAAGCTCTGAACTAATATGTTTCCTATGTTTTGATCCACCAAAACCATCTAGTCCAAAAGTATAATATTCCCAACCTTCAATTTCTTTACCATAAATAGTTTCATAAATAATTTTACCTTCTAAATCTACAAAATTTTCATAAGGCTTTTTTCTTCCATCTAATTTAGGTGGAGTCCTAATGTCTTTACTGAAATTTTTAAGAATAGCTTTAGCTTTTTCTTTTCTATATTTATTAAAATTTTGAGATTTTCTTTTAGAATCTTTGTGATTCCATCCACTTAATTTATTTTTCCATAGTCCGTTCATAGTTCTCCTTTAATCTTTTATATAGGAGATTATAATATCTAAAATATTAAAGAAAGCTTAATTAGAACTTATAATCGGAATTATTTTCTAGATCTTTAACAAATTCAAAAGAGTTCATTTTATTTATATTTTCTATAAATATTCTTTGATCTATTTTATTTTTAATTGATAATTCATATAATATTTTAAATTTTTCTTCCAATTCTTTATTAGATTGTGAATTTCTTTTACTTTACACCACCAAGTTTATCATTGTTAGGATTATAATTCTAGGAAAATTAATAAAATTGTTTTACTCTGTATTTAGTTCAAAAGTTTATTTGAACTAAAATCAATATAAACAAGAGAATCAAGAACATTATCAATAACTCTTCACTATCTGTTTCAAAATGGTTCATAAATCTTAACATATCTTGTGCTTTCCAAGTTATTTTTCTTTGATAATAAGATATTACATGAAATTGTGATTTCATTACATTTCTTAGTTTTAGAGGTTGACTCATTCTTGCCCTTTTATTCTTAATAATTTTACAAAAATAACATAATAAATATTAAAATACGCTTTAAATGCTTTAAACTTTGCTAAAATTACATATAATATTAAAATTAAGGAGAATAAGAAGAAATCAAATCTTGACTTAATTTCTTGTAAATTAATATGTTAGATATTCAAAAAATACTTGATGAAAAAATTGTAATTCCTTGTGAAACAGAAAAAGATGCGATAGAATATTTAGAGATTTGTCATGAATTTGGCTTTGCATGGGTGACTGGAAGAGTCTTGTTAGAAAAAAAACTAATTGAAATCGTCATAAAGAAAATACATGTTATAAATTATTTTCATCTGAAAGTAATTTATACTTATTATATGTAGCTATCAATATTCTTATGTTATTATTTATAAAATTTAAAGATTTTGATAAAGATAAGCTTGAAAATTACTTAAATATTTTCGATGATATAGATTTTGAATTAAATTAATATTTATTATATAATTAATATGATATAATAAATATTATATTAGGAGAATTAAGTGAAAAAAGATACACATTTATTATCAAATACATATTTTGATTGTAATACATCAAATATTAAATTAATATTACCATATTTAAAAAGTATAGGAATTACTGAAAAGAAAAAAAAATATATTTATGATTTTATACCTCATTGGATATCAATCGATGCTAATATGGAATTTTCAAGAGAAAATTATAGACCAAATAGTGATTTAACAAAAATTTTCTTTCAAAATGGTGAACTACAATTAAATAAGACACCAACAATAATGAATAGATTGAAAGATTCATTTAATGAAATAGAAAAATTATCTAACGCTAAAACTTATATATTAAATAAAAGTCAAGAAAGAAGTCATAATGTTGGTTGGGAAACATATTATAAAAAAGGTGTTGATTCAGAATTTATTAAAATATTTAAAATTGATGATAAAGTAAGTTTTTCATTTGCTTTAAATAATTTAAGTGATAAAGTTGAAAATTTACATACTACTATATCTATTAAAACTGGAGCTAAAATAACAAGTAATGGAATTGTTGGATTCGATAATATTAAAATTATGATAAGAGATTTTATTAAGAATTTAAGAGGAATTCCAAATATATCAAATACAAAAGTTTTAAAAGCACTAGATAATACTTTCAATTTATTTAATAATCAAAATACTTTAAATCAAGAAAAAATTATTAATGATGAAACAAATAGATTAAATAATGATAAGATTATTAAACCTCATATTATTAATTATATGGAATCAGAAAAGAATATAGAACAACAATCTAAAACTATTATTGATGATAAAGCTTTTATTAAAGATATGAGTAAAAAATATTCTGATTCTTTAGGTATAGAAAAACTAGAAATAGAATTAGCTAGAAAAAAATCAGAATTAGCTAAATATACTAAAAGCATTACTAGTGATAAAGATTTAGTTAAAAAACAAAAAATTTTTAACAAATCAAAAGATGATAATAGTAAATTAAAAGATGAAATTATTTATTTAGTTGAAAAAAAAATTAATAAAAATTTACCTATAAAGATTCAAAGAACAATTATAGAGAGATATACAGATATTGATCAAGAAATTATTAAGCCAGACAAAGAGATTATTGAAACAGAAAAAGAGAATTCTATAGAATTTTTAGAAGATAGATAAATTTTAAATTCAATTAAAATAAAAGGCAAATAATGAAAAAAAGATATTTGGATCTAGTGAAAATACTTTTAATAAAGCAAGAGATATAGTGTCTGTTAAAGATAATCAATTTAAATATGATATCTTAGATATTCTATATAGAAAATTATTATTAAAAGATTTTAAAGATCAATATCCTGAAGAGATTGAATTTAAACATGCTATAAAAAATAGAGTTAACAAATTAAATAAATCTATAAGATTATTAGATGATTTAAAAGAAGAACCTGGTGTAGTTTATGTAATCATAAGTAAATATAATAAATGTTAGATTTCCAAGAAATAGTTAATAAAAACATAATAATCCATTGTGAAACAAAAGAAGAAGCTATCATATTATTAAATGATGCACATAAATTTGGCTTAAAATGGAGTAGTGGAATACCTTTTATTGAGGATTATAATTGGGATTTTTATAAAGAAAAAACATGTTATGAATTATTAGAAGAAGATGAAATTTTTGGAAGTGGATTTACAGGTATTGATTATTTTTTAGATCAAGAAGACAAAAAAATTATTAAATTTAAAGATCTTATAAAACCAGATGAAATAAGTCTTGATAATTACCTAGATGAATTCAACTTTTTAGAATCACATGATATAGATTTAGTTTAGAAATAGATGCGGAAAGAGTAAAATGCAAATAAAATAAAAACAAAACTTTCTAAAAATATTACAAACTTGAATTTGAGCAATTATTAATAGATATTGGAATATTCTATTTAGAGTATTCCAATAAAAAAATTGAATACTAAGGACCTTTTATACAATTTTCAAGATTTTTTATTTCCAAGTGTTTATCTATTATGTCTGGAATTGAATCAATAATTAGTAAACTATGTCTATCCATTGAAAAATTCAACGAATCAACTTCTTGTGTTA
>Ga0256842_1000607_pt1 | contig 31465 bp, 31 predicted proteins | sample 4559240metaG_FD_185973 | JGI IMG/M metagenome (GOLD analysis project Ga0256842, IMG submission 185973) | Hydrothermal vent microbial communities from Guaymas Basin, Mexico - 4559-240 | ecosystem: Environmental > Aquatic > Marine > Hydrothermal vents | place: Mexico: Guaymas Basin | collected... | reverse complement strand
AAAACTTATAAGTACTTCGCTTGTTGCTGTACTAATTTTTACCACTTTTATAAAAGGTGCTTTAGTTAGCGACTATTTCATGGGGCTTCAAGATGTAAATACGAAGTATAGACTCATACCTATAGCATGGTTAATTTTAATACTATCTTTAATAAGCGTGGCATACTACTTATAAAATTTAAAAGGTTTTAAGGCACTAAATTTTATGCTATTTACAAGCTAAACTTAAAACCTGCAAAAATTGATGCTATAATTATGCTTGAGGATATATAAGTCAAATCTTAAAATGGCTCTTAAAAGATAATTTTTGTTATACTAGGAGTATAGATGTGAAAGAAATAGTAAAAAAATTTATAGATAATCGACATAAGTATCAAGATATGCTGATAGATGTAATATCGTTGTTTATGTATAGAGAACAAAGGTATAATGAGCATTTTTCGATGATATTAATTTATATTCAAGATGACAGTTATCACTATAAATTTACAAATATCATTAGAGAAAGTGATAAATATATTCAACTAGACAAATATTTACATTGTATTTTTTTAGATTCCAGCTCTAATGACACTTATATTAAAGGAGCTGAAAGCATATTATATAAACTTCAAAAAGAACATTTAAATAACTTTTATTTTTCCACAGTTAATTCTGAAAATTATAATTTTGATAAGTTTCGCATGATAAATAAATCACTTGATATTCTTCAATGTGCTTTAAAATTCAATGCTTATAATATTGTAATAGACAATGACTATATGAAAGAGCTTGAACTGTTAAGTGAAATATAGCTCTTAAGTCATATCTCCAACTGTAGGTACGACTTTAACCGTACCATTAAAGCAATATTTCTAAAACAACACCTTACAAATCACTTCAACTCACCCCAATTATCACCAATATTTAAACTTGCTTTTAATGGAACATTTAATTCCATGATATTTTGCATAATATCTCTAAACTTATTACCCAATATCTCTGCCTCTTTCTCATCAACCTCAAAAATCAGTTCATCATGAATTTGAAGAAGCATTTTAGCACCTAAGTTTTCATCTTTTATAACCTGATGAATCTTATTCATACTCAGTTTTATAAGATCAGATGCACTTCCTTGAAAAAGTGTATTTACAGACTCCCTTTCATAGGCTGCTTTAAACATACCAGAAGCATTTTCATAATCAAAATACCTTCTTCGCTTTAACAATGTCTCAATATAACCAAACTCTTTTGAATCGTCCACTATGGAGCGAAAATACCTCTTAACTGTTGGAAATGACTCAAAATACTTCTCTATAATCTCTTTTGCTTCTTTTGTAGTTATACCAAGAGTTTGTGAAAGTTTTTTCTGCCCCATCCCATATAAAAGCCCAAAGTTTACAGTTTTTGCAACTGCCCTCTTCTGTTTTGCTTCATCTTCACCAAAAAGCACTATTGCAGTTTGCATGTGAATATCTTTATCATGCTTAAACGCATCCACTAAAACACTGTCTTGTGAAAAATGAGCCAATAACCTAAGTTCTATTTGTGAGTAATCTATCCCTACAAGTTTTTTACCCTCTCCTGCTACAAAAGCTTCTCTGATTTTTGCACCTAAAGGTGTTCTTGTTGGAATATTTTGTAAATTTGGATTTTTTGAACTAAGCCTTCCTGTTGCTGTACCAGTTTGTACAAAAGATGTATGGATACGACTATTTTTATCATGTTTTGATAGTTTTAAAAGTGGTTCTATATATGTTGAATAAAGCTTATAAACTTCACGATATTCCAGAAGTTTAGGAACAATCTCATGTTTATCTTTTAATGAACTTAACACTTTTTCATCGGTTGAGTAACCTGTTTTTGTTTTTTTACCAACAGGCAAACCTAGATGTTCAAAAAGTACAACACCTAACTGTTTTGTAGAATTTATATTAAACTCACTACCACCTAATTCATATATGGTTGTCGTAAGGGTAGAGAGTGTATCTTTTACCTCAACTAAAAAATTCTCAAGATATTTACTATCAACCTCAATACCCTCTTTTTCCATACTCAAAAGTGTTGTTACAAAAGGTATCTCCACATGCCGTGCTTCATCTATAAGATGAGTTGCATTTTGAAGTTTAAGTTTTTCTAAAAACAGGTTATAAAGTTTTAATGTTATGTAGGCATCCTCAGCTGCATACCCACATGCCATATCCAACTCTACACTCGCAAATGTCTCACCCTTTTTAACGGTATCTTTAAAAGAGACCATTTTATGATTTAGAAGTTTATCTGATAATTTGTCTAAAGATAAAGCACTTTCAGGGTTTATCAGCCATGCAAGTATCATACTGTCACAATAGATTTTTAAACTATCATCATCTAAAAACCTGCTTACAAAATGTAAATCAAACTTTATATTATGTCCAACAACTTTATGTGTAAAGATTTTTCTCATAGCAGTTTTAATATTATCTTCATCTATCTGATATGGCACACCAAGGTAAAAATGCCCAAACGGCACATAAAAAGCCTCTTTATCATCAAAACAAAAACTAAAACCTACCAGCTTATCATCTTCATAATCAAGCCCTGTTGTCTCTGTATCAAAAGCAACCACTCTATTTTCATCTATCGTATCTAAAACTCTATTTAACTCTTTTGCATCAGTTATGAGAGTTGTTTTAAAATCCAGTTTTTTATTATCTTGAATCTCTTGAGTAACTTTTTGCATAGCTTGTTCTTTTTGAGTATCATTAACCATATTTTTAGCATGAATTACTCTGATAATCGCATTTTGCTCATACTTTACAAGCTCATCATAAATATTTAAAAACGGATGTTCAATATCCATCTTATACTCTTCAAAATCAAACTCTTTAAGCACATCATCTCTAAGAGTTACAAGTTTTTTAGACATATAAGCATCATCTTTTGAAGCTATAAGTTTTTTTTGTATTGCACCTTTTATATTGTCAATATTTTCATAGATATTATCTAGGCTTCCATACTCTTTTAAAAGTTTTTCAGCACCAACTTTTCCTATCCCTCTAACCCCTGGAACATTATCTGCACTATCACCTAAAATTGACTGATAATCTGTAAACTGCTTTGGAGTAATACCATATTTCTCATAACAAGCAATCTCGTCCATAGTTTTTTTCTTGATTGCATCAACTATAACTACTCTACCATCATCTATAAGCTGATATAAGTCTTTATCATGTGAGACTACACGAACATTATAACCTTTCTCTTTTGCATACTTTGTAACTGTTGCTATCATATCATCAGCTTCAAAACCCTCTTTTCCAAGAGTTTTATAACCCATTTTATCTATCCATCCTATAGCTATTGGAAGTTGCATTGTCAACTCTTCAGGTGGAGCTTTACGATTTGCTTTATAGTTGGGGTCTATCTTATTTCTAAAAGTATCACCTTTAGTATCTATGGCAAAAACTATATAGTCACTATCATGTTGTTTTTGCAAAGTTGAGATAAAGTTTGTAAAACCTGTCAAAAGTCCTGTTGGAAAACCATCTTTTGTTTTTAGGTGTTGTGGAAGTGCATAAAATGCACGAAAAAAAAAGCCAAATGTATCTATAATAGTTACTGTTTTACTCATAAAGCCACCTAAGAAATAATATCTAGCATATCATCAATAGTATCTTCTAAAAGTTCATGATTATACCCAGCATCATAAGCTTTTTTTAAACCAAAGTTAATCGCCATCTCTGAAAACGGCTTGTTTAAAGGAACAATCGTTTTTACAATATTTAAAGCAATAGAATATTCTTTAACATCAGAAGGTGCTACCGATGGAGCATCTGCATATCTAATCATCTCAATAAATTCATCATCAAAACCCCAATGCTTAAAAATCAAAGCTGTAACCTCTGCACTTGTTATACCTACATAAGATTTTTCAACCATTGCCAAGTTATTTGACATCTCAACTTCAGATGCAAAACTTGTTATCTCATTTTCTTGAATAATCTTATTGGATATAAGAATTTTTCCAGTTTCTTGCAAAAATGCTGCTAAATGTAGTTTTTCAACTTTCTGTTTATCAACTTTTTTATACCAGTTAGATATTAAAGCGGCTTGAAGAGATGAAAGTTCTGCAAACTTATCACTTGTGATATTGTATGGTTGTAAATCAACATTAAGTAGTTTTCTAACGGCATTACCAAGAGCAATAGAGCGAGTCACCTTCATCCCAAAAAGACTTACTGCCTGAGATACACTTGTTATCTCTTTGCCAAAACTATACAAAGGGGAATTTGCTGCTTTTAAAAGATTTGCAACTATCATAGGGTCTCCCTCTATAACTTTTGCCAAATCACCAACACCAGCATCTTCATTGGCATAAACACTGTTTATATCCATAATTGTTTTTGAAAGAGGTGGTAGTGACTTTATACCATCTATTATCGAATTATCCACGATAAACCTTTAGTTTTAAATTAAACTAATTATATCTAAGTATCATTAAACATTACAATCTATAAGTGTTTTTTCAGGATTATAAATATAATCATATCCATGATAAATAGTATATGCACCATATAAAATAACAGCTATAGCTGACAAACTCATCATCATATTTCTAAAACTTGTAGCAGATGTCAAAGATGTTAAAAAACCAAGCCCAAACATAGCTGGAATGGTACTAATACCAAATATAAACATCACTAAAGCACCCGATAAAGGATTTGCTGTACTAGCCGCAGTTATAGCAAAAAAATACACAAACCCACATGGCAAAAGTCCATTTAACATCCCTAAAACAAAAAAACTAAGATTTGATTTTGAATGAAGTACATTTTTAAAAGCATTTTTATAAATGGAAGATGACGAGAAAGAATGTTCTATCATTGTTAAAAATTTAATTTTACCCATAAGGGACACCCCTGCTAAAATCATAACTATCCCTGCTACTATAAGCAAAATTCCGTTAGCATTATTACTAAAAGTTACGACTCCACCCAACGCACCAAATATCGCACCAAGAATAGTATATGTCAAAACTCTTCCAGATGAATAAAGAAGATGTGCAATACCTTGTGTAACTTTAGAACTCGTTGGTTCTATTTTTATATTTGAATATGCTAAAACTATACCACCACACATACCCACACAATGACCAAAAGAACCTAAAAAAGCTATACTCATAATAGTTAAAAGGTTTACAGCTTCCACTACTCCAATATCTCTTTTTTAATAGCTGGATTATTTAAAGTTTCCCCTCTTAGTGTTCGAAGCCTCATCTCTTTAAAATCAATTCTATCTTTAGCATCTTTTTCATAAGCACCAAATCCATATCCCATAGGTGTTCTTTCATCTAAAGAGTAAAATGCTTTTGTACCATCTATCCATCTATGTGTGTCACGACTCATAACCCAAATCACAACATCATCTCTAAATGGTTTATCTTCCAACCAAAGAACAAAATCTCCATGATCATGAAAAAACCAAGTTTTACCATCTGAAGCTATAACCTGAGATGCATAATCTAACTCATCTATAACCATACCACAATAACTATCTTGATACTTTTTTAACTCCATTTGCAATGGTATTTTTTTAAGATTTCCCTCTTTTATAACTACCATTTGCTTTGAAGAAGCCAAAGAAAGAAACAACGCAACAATCATACCTATGATGAGAAGAACTATTAAAACAGGTTTTATTTTTTTTATCATATCATATTTTACCAAAATAGTGTTACATTAATATGATATTGACAATCTTTTGACAATTTTTTCATCTTCTCTTTTTACCCTTGCCCAAATCATCATAAATTAAAAATTGTGCTAAATCCTCTTTTAAGTCATCATCAAGAGATTCCCAAATATCTACTTTCTTAGCATATCTAGCTAAATCCTCTTTTTTTGATTTTTTAATATCTCTAATAAGATAATGATAACGAACAATTTTTTTTGTATATTCACTAACAAAAAACCAATTTTTTATAATTTGATAACTTCTTTCTTCATGGTCACTAAAGCTATATTCATCAAATTCAAAATCCTCTTCATCTTTTTTAAAGGCACAAGAGGGTTTGCCTATGTCATGCAAAATAGCAGCCGCTATAAATTTATAATCTTTAGCTTTTATAACATTATATAAAACTCTTAAAGTATGGAGTAAAACACCATGTTGATGCCATTTGTTTTGAATAAAAAAAAGTGATTTTAAAAATGGTTTGGAAAATATTTTATTATTAGTTTTATTCATCTTCTATTCTTTAGCCATAGGATGACACACCTCAACAGTCTCTTTTAAATTTTGCTTTTGGATATGTGTATATATTTGAGTTGTTAAAAGTGAAGAATGTCCTAAAAGTTCCTGTACAACCCTTAAATCCGCACCACCTGTTATAAGGGAAGTTGCATAAGAATGACGAAGAACATGTGGAGATACACCTAGGTATTTTTGTGTTATTTTGTATGCCGATATTCTACTGAGTTTATCACCCCTATAATTTTGCCAAATATAATCTTTTTCATATTTAACCTCACTTAGATAGTGCTTTATTGCCTGAAGTGAAACTTTAGCTATAGGTATCATCCTCTCTTTTTCCCCTTTAGCATGTCTAACATGAAGCCACTCACCATCTATATCATCACGAGTAAGAGCTAAAGCCTCACTTATCCTAGTGCCTGTTGCATATAAAAATAAAATAAGAGCATAATCACGAACACCAACTATATTGGTTTTATCTATAAGGTCTAAACCTCTTTGTATCTCTAAAAAAGATAAGAATTTTGGAAGTAATTTTGGAATTTTTGCAAATTTTAGTTTAGTTTTCTCATCTAAAAACTGATTTTTATAACAAAAATCAAAAAAAGAGTTTACAGATGATAACTTTCTATTGAGAGTTCGTTTATTTTTATATTTTGACAATAAAGATAAAAGTGTATTTGAATCTATATTAATCAAAGGCTTATCTAAATCACCTTCAATAACACTCAAATCACTTTTATATGCTTCAATACTTTTTTTACTAAGTGCGCGTGTTACAGTTATATACTCTAAAAAAGCTTCTAACTCATTTGACAACTGAGATATACTCATCATTTATAAAGAACTTTTTATCAGCTACAAAAACATAACCATCTTCTATATCAACTTCATGAACGCTATATTTAAGTAAATCTTTTGATAATTCTATCATATAACCCTCTTTTTCCAATAAATAAAGTTTATCTTTATAAGAAATCATCCCTAAAAAATGAGCAAACGGAAATTTAACTTTCGCATTGACTTGTAAATCAGGTGTCAAAGAAACAACCTCACCCTGCTTTGTCGTGATAAAAATATTTTTACCATCATAAGCAACATTTCTAACTTCATAATTAACTCTTATCTCTTTTTCACCAAGTGATAAAATTTTACTAGCAGTTACTGCTATTAACCTAGAATCAATAACATTAAAATATATAATATTGTTAAAATTATCTTCAGAAGATACGATGATAGTTCTTAGTTTCTTTTTCAACTTTGAATTTACAATAACTATCTTCCCATCAAGAGTCAAAAAAAGTACCAAATCATTCATAAAATATGGATTTACTATCCTTGAATCAACTGCTAAAGGTGAATTCCCCTGTATTTTCACAAGTAAAGTTTTTTGAGAAATAGAGTAAAGACACATCTCATTATTTGCAAATAAAACAGCTAAAATATCATCTTTTACACTTGCACCTGCAATAGTTCTATTTAGTTTAAAGTTTTTAACCACTGATTTATCTGAGATACTTTGTAAAGATAGATAACCATCTATATTTGAGCTAATAATCCAATCACCACTCTTAGCTAAAATTCTATGAGATTTATCTACTTTTACATCTATAGAAGTATCTTTTGTCAAAACCGTCATATCTTCTAGCAGTGCTACATCTGATGTTACATCAACAATCTTTTTATCACTATTACCATAATAGCTCCAATCGTGTCCAACTTTTTTTGGTTCATAAACTCTTTTGGAACTACAACCCGTAAATAAAATAAAAAGAACAGTTATAAAAAATAAAAAAATAGTTCTCAAAATCTACTTAACCCCATAATGAAGCAAAGCTGAAGCTATCTTTGCAAGTGGAGATTCAACACCAATTTTAGCTAACTCTTCATGTGCCTTATCAATCTTATTTTCATTCATAAGTAAAACAGCACTTTGAACCAGTGCCAAATCTTTATAGATAGCACCTTGTTCTAAAGCATAAGAATCCAAAGATGAAGGATTTTGTGCTAACTCATAAGTAGCAATATCACCAACTATCAAAGCTTTAGAACTTTTCAACTCTTTCATGGAAGCTAAATCATGATTCGCTATAGATTTAGAAAGCATCCATACATCATACAGATTTGGGCTAAGAGCTTTTAACTGAGATGCTGCTGAAGAATTTTTACTATCCTTAGTTAATTCTACAAGAGCTTTATTTGCTGCGTCTATTTTACTCTGCTTATTAGCTTCGTAAGCCATATTTCCACCAATGACTAAAACTACAGCCACTAAAGAACCTATCATCACATTTTTATATTTTTTTACAAACTTTTCAGTTATAACTGCTTTTTCAAAAAACTTTTCTTCGGAGTTCAACTCCTCTTTAACCATTTCAATATTTTCTTTTAAACTCAAAATTTTCCTTATTCATCTCAAAAAGTTTAAAATAATATCGCATATTTTGTTAAAGTTTTATCAAATACATATCTAATCTAAGTTTTCTATGATAAAATTTAAAAATAAAACAATATAGGACTGATATATGCAGGTTGATGACGCATTATTAACAAGATTAGAGAAGTTATCTTTTCTAAAGGTAGATGAAGATAAAAGAGAAGAGATAGTTGAACAACTCTCTCAAATAGTTAGCTTTGTTGACAATCTAACTCAATTAGACACACAGGGTGTCGATGATAATTTTGCCATGAATGACAAAGCAACATTTCTAAGAGAAGATGTTCCAACATCTAATACAAGTGTAAGTGATGATATTTTAAAACATGCTCCACAAAGTCAAGATCATTTCTTTATAGTTCCAAAAATCATAGAATAAAGGTAAAATCATGAGTGAAGAGATAGAAGATACAGAAGATAAAAAAACTATAGATATTAAAAAACTGCTCAAAAGTGTTTTAGCGTATGGTTCTTCAGATTTACACTTGGTTGTGGGAAGTGAACCTCAAATTCGTATAGATAAAGAGTTGAGACCACTAAATCTTGCTGTTTTAACTGCAAAAGATGTTGAAGAGATGGCATACTCCCTTATAGAAGATAAACAAAAGAAAGTTTTTGAAGAATACAACGAACTTGATTTCTCTTTTGAACTACAAAATATTGGTCGTTTTAGGGCAAACTACTATCGTACTATCCATGGGATTGCATGTGCATTTCGTATGATTCCTATAGAAATTCCTACACTTGATGAATATAACAACAACCCTATCTTTAAACAGCTTGTTAAAAAAGAAAAAGGTCTTATACTTGTAACTGGTCCAACTGGTAGTGGTAAGTCAACAACTCTAGCTTCTATGCTTAATGAGATAAATATGACAGAAAGACGACATATAATCACGATTGAAGACCCAGTTGAATTTGTGCATAAAAATAACAAATCACTATTTTCTCAAAGAGATGTGGGAAGTAGTACAGATTCATTTGCTACAGCATTAAAATATGCACTAAGACAAGATCCAGATATCATCCTGATTGGGGAGATGAGAGATAAAGAAACTATAGGTGCTGCCCTAACTGCTGCTGAAACTGGTCACTTGGTTTTTGGTACACTACATACAAACTCTGCACCAGGTACTATAAATCGTGTTATTGATGTATTTGAAGGTGAAGAACAAGGGCAAATTAGAGCGCAATTAGCATCTTCGTTGATAGCAGTTATCGCTCAATCACTCATACCAAAAGTTGGTGGTGGAAAAGTTGCAACACAAGAAGTTCTCATCTCAAACCCTGCAATTTCCAACCTTATTAGAGAGGACAAAGTTCACCAACTTTACTCACAAATGCAACTAAATCAACAAGGAACAAATATGTGTACACAAACACAAGAACTAATGACATTACTACAAAAAAATATTATTACAAAAGATAATGCCATTAAAAACTCAAATAGACCTGAAGAACTTGCGAAGATGATTGGGGGGATTTAAAAATCCCTTATCCATCTATGTAAATGTAGATCTAAACCTTATCATCTTAAATCTTTCACCCAGCAGATTTGGTGTTATTAACATCTTTACTTTTTCTAATTCTTGTTTATAAATCTTATCTTCAACATTAGCTTTTAATATCTCTAAAAGATTTAAAATACCCATATCTACAAGAGCTACCATCTGAGCTTTTAACTCTATAAACTTCACTCCAGCCTCTTCATAAGCATCTTTAACATGTTCAAAAGTCACATCATAAGTTATGTCAGTTTTACAAAACAATTCATCTCTTTTTATATTCTCATCAAAAAATGGTATAACTTCATGATTTTTATAAACCCTTATGGAAAAATCAGGTCTTGCAGCCATCTCTCCATAATCAAAACTCATAAACTCAAACTTCCCACATGCCAAAGCCATCTCTTTAGCAAACTCTTCATAACCAACAGCTATCTCACCTCTATCTTTATGATATTTATCTGCTTTTGATTTTACCCACTTATCATCTTCATCGAACTCTATCTCATGCCCATCAACTCTCGCTGTTTTACCTTTATAATAAAGTTCGCAAGGAAACGCATCAAAAATCTCATTTGCTATAAAAAAAGCATTTTGACATCTAAAATCACTAAGTGACTTATAATGAGTTAGCGATATTGCATCTCCAAAAGATTCATTAAAATATTTTTTTTGAAACTCCTGAAGATTATCAAATCTCTCAATAATCACAAATTTTAAACTACTAAGAAGCTCAGGTCTAAGTGTATAAATAAATTCTATAATATCTGCCAAAAAGTAACCATGATGAGCGCCAATCTCGCACACAACACCATCTTTAGCCAAAAATCCTTCATCAATCAAAGAGATAATATGCTTTGCAACACTCCCCCCAAAAAACTTGGTTGTACTTACTGAGGTATAAAAATCACCACCTTTGCCTATATCTTTATAACTTGCATAGTAACCATCTTTACCATAAAGCCATTCACCCATATATTTACTAAATTTCATGCTTATACATCTCATAAAGTGTTAGCAACTCCAGTTGCTTATCTATATCAAAAATCTTCAAATCTATTTTCTGAATCTCAACAGAATTTTCCAATAAACCAACATCATACTCCGTTTTATAACCAGCCTTAAACAACTCCTTTGTATCTAAAAGCAATTTTTCATATATATCTCTGTTTTCTATACTAAGAGTTTTTTTCTTGTCATAATTTTCTATGTTTTGCATAACCTGTTCATAAATTGCTAAAAGTTCCCTTTTTTTATCTGTTATCAAAGTTTGTGATTTTAAATAATCCAACTTTGAAACTTCAACATCTCTAAAAGTATTTATATCAAGAGGAACAGATACCCTTAAACCATAGTTATAATACTCATCTTTATCAACCAGTTGTTGACTTTCAGTTTTATCCCAATTATAACCTGCTACAAAGCTCAAATGAGGTAGATATTTTGATACCACCATATCTTTGGCATATCTGTTTTTTTCAATCTCACTTTTAGACATATTTATTACAATATTATATTTTAAAAATTTATCTTTATCTAAAATTTTCAAATATGGAATATCTGCATTCTCATAATTAATATCACTTATAGCTTTAAATTTTGAGACAAGTCTTTGTTTATTTGTTTGTATATCATAAAGAGTTTGAATAACTAAGTTTCTCTCTATAATTGCATTATCTAAAAAACCAGAATCAAGCTGTCCGTTTAAGTATTGCTCTTTTTTTTGCTCAAGCTTAATCTCAGAATTTTCAATCTGAAGTTTTTGCCTTTTAATTTTCAAATCCATCTGCTTTATCTGCATCAAAAGAGATATAGCATCTTTAACTAACTTTCTTTTTTGAACATCTACACTGTAATTTGAATAGACTTTAGAAGCCTCTGCAAACTTTATCCCATAGTAAATACCACCACTTTGAAAAATACTCTGATCCATTTTTATAGATGTACTTCTAAGCGTTTGTTCAATATCACGAGGGTTAGTCTTATTGTAACTATAATTTAACTTTATAGGTGCTATCCAAGAGTCACGAAGCTTTAAAGTCTCCATATCTATCTTTTTATAGTCATAAGAAAATAAATCTTTCTTATTTTTAGAGATATATGCCTCTAATTTTACATTTTTTTCTTCTGCAAATATATTACCACTAAAGAGCAGAAACAGCACTATTAAGAGATTTAAAACCCTCATCAATTTCCTCTTTAGTTATTGTAAGTGGTGGTAAAAATCGCAGTGTATTTCTACCAGCTTTTAAAACCATAACACCATTATCTTTTGCATTTTTAATTACGGCACTAAGTGTATCTGCATCTTTAACTCTAAGTCCACACATCAAACCTATACCAACTTTTTGAGTAAACAGATTTCTATGTGAGCTAAAAAATTTCTCTAATTCCACATTAAAATATTTTATAGTTTTATCTAAATCTCCACTGTTTTTATGCTCTTTTAGTATATCCATAACTTCACATACTGCTGCTGTACTTAAAAAATTACCACCAAAAGTTGAACCATGATCACCAGCACTTAAAACATTTTTCAAACTTGTCATAACAACACCAACAGGTACACCACCACCGATACCTTTAGCTAAAGTTATAATATCTGGACTTATATCATAAACTCCACATGCCAAAAACTCTCCAGTTCTGTAACCACCAGTTTGAACTTCATCAACAATAAACAAAACATCCTTGGTTTTTAAAAGTTTTTCTAAATTTTGAACTGCTTGTTTATCTTGGGGTTGAACTCCACCCTCACCTTGTACTAACTCTATCATAACGGCACAAGTATGATCATCTAAAAGAGATTCTATATGCTCAATATTATCAGCATATACAAAACCATCTGGAAATGGTCCAAAATAATTATGCATAGACTCCTGCCCTGTTGCTTTTACGGTAGTAATAGTTCTACCATGAAATGAATGTTGCAGCGTTATAATCTTATATTTTTTCACCTCACCATCTCTTTCACCCCATTTTCTGGCAATCTTAATAGCACCCTCATTTGCCTCAGCTCCACTATTTCCAAAAAAGCACTGCATATCATAACCACTTGCTTCAACTATCTTTTGGGCAGCTTTTGCTTGTGGAGCAATATGATAAAGATTTGAAGTATGAGTTATATTTGAGATTTGCTTGGTTATCACACTGTTTACCCTCTCATTTGCATGTCCGACACTTACAACACCGATACCTGAAGTAAAATCTATATACCTCTTCCCATCTGAGTCCTCAAGTCTCGCATTTTTGCCACTAACAAACTCAACATCTGCTCTTGCATAAGTTGGTAAAACATATTTTTTATCTAATTCTTGTATAGTCATAACATATCCATTTTTTTATAAGATTATATCTAAAAAATAAAAAACTTAACCACTAACACGAGTGATTGTAACCATATTTTCTTGAAAAATTGCATTTTTACCATCTAGTGAATGGCATGAAGTGGTAAGATTATTGACACCTTGTGTACCACTGTATATCAAAACACAATCCTTTCTTATATCACTGTCTAAACCAACATTTAAACTTATACTCCCACATGCCGAACTAATAATCACCTCTTCATTTTCCAAAAATCCCAAAGATGGATGAAGATATACAAACTCCTCCCTTTGAAATTGAGAGTTTAAACTCATCATACTTTTTGGTGTTATCAAGTATAGTCCATCAGTTTTACTTAGATGTTTTTCAAACTCTTCTAAAAAAACAAACTCTTTAGTATCAGTATCAAAACCATCTTTATATACGACTTCATCTCTGCCTTTCACATGCCAACTACCATCTTCTTTTTTCACACCAAAGCTTTTAAAATGATTTAGATAAAACTCTTCGCTGTCTATTTTTATACCAAATTCACGACAAAGATAATATGCTAAATCATATTCACTAATCCCATCTTCACACTCTGCTACCATATCCATAAACATCATACCATTATGTGAATATGATGTTCTAATATCATTTTTATATAAAAAACTTTTTGCAGGTATAATCAAATCAGCTATCTCACTTGTCTCATTTTCATATAAACCAAAATAGACTATATTTTCAACATCCAAGATTGACTTTTTAACCCTTGATGAATTTGGCATTTGAGAGAGTGGATTTGCACCCTGAATAAAAACAGTTTTATAATTACTAAATTTTGTATCAACCTTTGAAACTCTAAAGGCTTTAGTATTAAAAGGTGTATCAATATTTTCTTTTGAAGAACCAAGATAAGCAACCCCACTTCCCTCCTTACCAAAAAGAGATAACATCACACCAAAAGCATCAATCGCTCTCATAACATCAGCACCATCTCTATATTTTTGAATTCCAACTCCACAGACTATTGCAACTTTTTTACCAACAACAGCATCCAGTATCTCACCTATTTGACCAAGTGAAACATCCATATCATCTAGTGTAGTTTTAACTCTTATACTTTGTGTAAGCTCATAAAAATCTTCATATTCACTTGCATATTTATCCAGATATTCCTCATCAACATCATACTGAATATATAAAAAACGAACAAGCAACATTGCAAATTCTAAATCAAAATGTGGTTTTATCTGAACAAAAATATCAGCCATATCTGCAATTCTAGTTTTTATAGGGTCTATGACAATAATAGTTTTACCCCTTATGAGAGGTAAAAGATGAGATGATGTGGCATGTGGGTTTCTTCCCCAAAATATAACTACTTCAGACTTTGCTATCTCGGTTATAGAAATATTTTTATTTGAACCCCTACCCTCAATTATCCCAGCCTCACCAGCTCCATCACATAAACTACCATCTGTTAAAACAGCTCCAAAAGAAGCAAAAAAATGATCAGTAACTTCCTGCATCAAAGCAAAATTACCATTACCACGATAATGAAGAATCTCATCTTTTTTAGGTATTTCCAACATCTCTTTCAATCTAAAAAGTGCCTCATCAATAGTTATCTCTTTACCTCTATATCTTGGTTTTGCTATGGTCTTATAGTTCTTATAATGATTCATGTGTGGGCATAAAAATCCTTGAGTATGTCCACCACTTAAAGCTTTAATCTTGTTTTGTTTATGAACAATCAAACATCCATCATAACAATCAAGTGGACAGGCCGTTATTCTAGTCATCTTTTAATTCTATCTTTACAAGTTTTGAAAAAAGTTTTGGTTGCTTTATAATAATTTGAGCCATATATTTTGATATATTTTTAAAATCAGCAATATTTACAAGTCTTGATATTTTATATGAAGTTTTTTTACCATCTATGTAAACTACCTTTTTCTTAGCATTTTCAACATCATCTTCATCAAGATATATAGTCAAAACTGCTTTAGATATATCTGCAATTTTTGCCAATGGTGTGGATATATTAACAACTTGTCCAGGCTTAACCAAAAGTGCATACAATGTAAAATTTTTAGCTCTTAACCTTTTATCTTCTACACTTCTTTTAAGTCTTGCCTCTCTTAATTTCAAATCTGTAATTTGGATTTTTAAATTTTGTATCTCTTTTTGAGTGTTTAAAAGTTGGTTTTCACTATTTATTAAATCATAAAATTCTCTATCTTTTTCCACGATAGATTTTATTTTTAAAGATTTTATTTTCTCATAATTTGTTCTCTTTTTAATCAAAGTTTCCTTTTGATTTTTCAAGATATTTTCATTTGAATGAATAATATTTTCTAAATATATCAACTTGTCCTTGATAAACTTCAATTCTTGTTCATCTAGTTTTGAATCTATAATAATATATGGCTTATTTGAAAGCTTTTCCCCTATCAGATTTTCATCTGCAAATAAAACAACACCAGAAACATTTGAAGATATTTCCCTTATCTCATATGGATCAACTTTGGAATAATATACTTTAGAATAAGACAAAGAAACCATAAACAATAAAACAATAAAGATTTTCATAACAACACCTCTTGTAATAATATTAGTATTTTACCGTCTCATCATTAATATTCAAGCATATTTCATTTAATTTAGGGTATTATTGAGAGATAATTTACAGAGGGGTATTTATGTCTATTTTAGATAATGTTGATGCTGCAACAAACCTTGCAAAAAACAATGAACTACAACTTTTAGTCTTTAGAGTTAGTAACAGTAAAGATTCTGCTTACTATGCTATAAATGTTTTTAAAACTAGAGAGGTGGTAGAATCTAAAAATCATTTTTTAACACAGATACCCTCTTCACATCCACTACTTGAAGGAACGATTATTCTTCGTGGATTACAAATTCCAATCCTAAATCTTCCATTATGGCTAGGTAGTGAGATAAAAAAAGAAGATTTAAACAAAACAAACATGCTCATATGTGATTTTAACGGTGTCATCATAGGTTTGAGAATTATGTCTGCATACAGAGTTGTTAAAAAAAATTGGAACGAGATGCATGCACCAGATAGCTATAGATTAAAAGAAGATGGTTTAGTTATGAACGATACAAGGCTTGAAAATGGAAGTTTATGTCTTATTTTAGATTATGAAAAACTACTCTCAGATGTAATTCCACAAGCTATGGTTAATGTTGAAGAATCTCCTTCAAATATAAATAACCTAAACATACCTGAGAAGTTACGAAATGGCACTGTTTTAATAGCTGAAGACTCAAAAACAGCACAAAGACACCTAATTCAAATTTTCAAAAAATCAAATATAGACATGAAACTCTTTGATAATGGTAAAAAGCTAGTTGATTATATATTTTCCATAGAAAATCCATCTAGCATACCTGTAATAATTACAGATATAGAGATGCCAGAAATGTCTGGTTTTACAGTTATACAAAAACTAAAAGCTGAACCTAGCACAAAAGATATACCAATCATAGTAAATAGTTCTATGACTGGAGACAATAACAAACGAGAAGCAGAAGTTTTAGGAGCAAATGGTTTTATCGATAAAACAAAAAGCCACGATGTTATACCACTCATCATAGATGTTATGAATAAAAACTAAAAAAGTACGATTAAAAACCGTACTTTCAAAGTTTACTTAAATATTGATATAAGTACACCAGCTGCAACTGCTGAGCCGATTACACCTGCAACATTTGGACCCATAGCATGCATTAAAAGCATGTTTGTCCTGTCATATTCCATACCAACTTTATTAGACACACGAGCGGCCATTGGGACTGCTGAAACACCTGCTGAACCTATAAGTGGATTTATTTTATGTCCAGGGAACATATTCATAAGTTTTGCCATTAAAACACCAGTTGCAGTACCAACAGAAAACGCTATAATACCAAGAATCATAATAAACATTGTATCTGGTACTAAAAACTGATCAGCTGCTAACTTACTTCCAACACCAAGTCCTAAAAAGATAGTTGTTATGTTGATAAGTGCATTTTGAAGAGTATCGTTCAAACGCTCTACAACACCCGACTCTTTCAAGAAATTACCAAACATAAAAGCACCAATAAGTGGTGTTGATTCTGGTAAGACCAAGATAGCAAGACTCAACACCAAGATAGGAAAAACCAATTTTTCTAAACGAGATACATGACGAAGTGTTGACATCTTAATTCTACGCTCTGCATCTGTAGTTAAAAGTTTCATAATTGGTGGCTGAATAATAGGTACCATAGCCATATAACTATATGAAGCAACTGCTATCGCACCTAAAAGTTCAGGTGCAAGTTTAGTAGCTATAAAGATAGATGTTGGACCATCTGCTCCACCGATAATCGAGATAGCAGAAGCTTGTTGAAGTGTAAAATCAACAAAACCAGCTTGACTCAATGCAACTGCACCAACGAGTGTTCCAAAGATACCAAACTGTGCCGCTCCACCAAGAAGTGCTGTTTTAGGGTTTGAAAGCAATGGACCAAAATCAGTCATAGCTCCAACACCCATAAAGATAATAATAGGAAACAATTCATTAGAGAGTCCCATCTGATAAATAACACCTAAAAAGCCATTTTCACCAGCTATACCAGCGACTGGGATATTGGCTAAAAAACCACCAAAAGCGATTGGGAGCAATAAGAGAGGTTCAAAACCTTTAGCTATTGCCAACCAAAAGAGTAAGAATGTAACAAGAACCATTATTACACGACCAATACCCTTATGGAAATCACTCATTTTTTCACCCTTAGCATTCAGCTCGTTTGGGTCTGGATGAATCAATGCAACAATACCAGTAGATTCTAAAAATCCATCAATCATCTGCATAAAAGGTTTAGTTTGATATGTCTCTTCCTTGTGTGTAGAAACTTTATGCTCAACAGTGACAACATGTTCATTAGCGAACAAAGATGCAGATGTAAACAATACAAACAGCGTAAGAAACTTAATTAAAATATTTTTCATTAGCTTATCCTATTATGGCTACGACTTGACCTTCTACAACCTTATCGTTGGTGGCAACATTGATGCTTTGGATAACTCCACCTTTTGGTGTAACCACATCAATCTCCATCTTCATAGATTCTAAAATCATAATAACATCACCCTCTTGAACACTTTGACCTGGATTAGCAACTATTTTCCAAACACTACCTGGAAGAAGAGCTTTCACATCCACTGTATCACCACCAACAGGTGCATTTGGTTTCGGAGCTGCAACTGCTGCTTCCCCATCAACTGCCACTACTTGATGAATTTCTGCATTACCCTCAGCAACTTGAACACTAAACTTTTGACCATCTACTACAACTGTATAATTTCCACTACCCATATTTGAACTTCCTTCACAATCTTTTTCTTTTTTCATTTGAGATTTTTTTCTTACTTTTAATTTGCCTTGACCTTTAAGAAAAGCTATACCTTTTTCATGACAAGCCGCTGCAATAAAAATGTTTTCTTCTGTAATTTCAATATCTTCTTCTCTAAGCTTTTTAATCCAGTTTTGAAGCGTTTTACTTGGATCAGCATCTGCCAAATCAAGTGCTTTTTGTGTTGTTGGAAGAAGATTTAATTTCTCACTTGCAATTTTAACTATCTCTGGATCTGGTGCTACTGGCGTTTTACCAAAATAACCAAGAACCATCCTACCATAACCTGGCGCTATTGATTTCCACGGACCTTGCATTACATTATCTAATGCTTGTTGAAAATAGAACTGGCTTACAGGCGTTACAGATGTACCATAACCACCTTTTTCAACAACCTCTGTCATAGCTGCGATAACTTCTGGAAACTTATCCAACATATCATTATCTCTCATCATCTGAGTGTTTGCAGTCAATGCACCACCTGGCATCGGCGAGAAAGGAATAACAGGAGACACCATAGTTGCTTCTTGTGGTAAGATATAATCACTTAAACACCCTTGCAACTCTTTTTCATATGTTAAAATTTTATCTATCTCTAAACCACCAAGTTCAAAATCCAAACCTTTAGTAGCATGAAGCATAGTTAAAATATCTGGCTGAGAAGTTCCACCACTCACAGGAGAAGCAGCCAAATCAATACCATCAACACCAGCTTCTAGTGCCGCCATATAAGCAGATACACTTACACCTGCCGTTTCATGTGTGTGAAGACGAAGATGTGTCCCTTCTGGTATTAAAGAACGAGCCATCTTGATAGTTTCATAAACTTTACGAGGGTTTGAGGTACCACTAGCATCCTTAAAACAGATACTATCATAAGGAATACCAGCGTCTAAAATACCTCTTAAAGTCTTTTCGTAAAATTCAACTGTATGCGCCCCACTACATCCTGGTGGTAAATCCATCATCGTAACAACAACTTCATGTTTTAAACCATGATGCGAAATCCTTTCACCAGAATATTTTAGATTTTCAACATCGTTAAGTGCATCAAAATTTCGTATAGTTGTTGTGCCGTGTTTCTTAAACATTTTTGCATGCAGATCTATAAGTTCTTTAGAACCAGTATCTAGCATTACAGTGTTTACACCACGAGCCAGTGTTTGAAGATTTGCATCTGGTCCAACAATTTTACGAAATTTATCCATCATCTCAAAAGCATCTTCTCTTAGATAAAAATATAAAGATTGAAATCTTGCCCCACCACCAAATTCAAAGTGAGTTATACCAGCAGTTTTTGCAGCCTCAACGGCTGGAAAAAAATCATCCATCAGCACACGACCACCAAAAACTGACTGAAAACCATCTCTAAAAGTTGTATCCATTATATCTATAAATTTTTTAGCCATATTAATTTTTACCCTTGTCTATGATAAGAAATTGCTGCAGATATTGCTGCAACAATCTTCTTATTGTTTTGTTGTGTTTTTAACTTTGGATCTTCATTTACCTGTGGTTCAGGGAAAAATCTATGGATTACATAAGACATAACATTCATACACAATATCATTATCAGTAAAAAAACAAATACCGTTGTCATACCCAATCCCATAAACTTAAAACCCTCTAATATGAGGTTAGTTTCCATAATAAATCACCTTCACTAATTATTTGTGCATAATTGTAGTATAAAGATGTTTAAAATAAGTTTTTTAAAAGAAACACAAAGCAATATTTTGATAAAATTTGAAACTTTTATAATTTAGGATTTATATTTATGATAGCTGGTATGTACGAACAAGATTTTATGGCATATTTAACTTTTGGAATCATATTGAACTTCATTTTTTCAATAGCTTTTGGTTTATATCTAAGCAACAATATTGGGCTACGAGAGATGATGGAGTCAAAAGGTGAAAAAGAACAATCAACAGTTGTAAAACTGAGCCTCTTCATACCTTTTGCGAAGATGATAATTACACTCTACAGAGTTGCGATACTTCAACTCTATTTTTTAAATAAAGGTCATACTCATAAAGAATTTTGGATATACATGACACATGAATGATTTTAAACTAAAGCTGATTTTAAGTGTACTTGGGGCTGTTGTTTTCTCATTATTATTTATATTATTAGCTTTTGCTCTTCCTTTGGATCATAAAAAGATTTTTAAAAAGAAACCAACAGGAAGATTAGAAAAAATATCTCACTCAGTCAATAAGTAAACTATAAAGAGTTGTTTATCTGCATAGTTTCATAAGCGAGTCTAGGTTTTAATTTTACAGCACAAGATATTAAAATTTCCAAGCACTCATTTAAATAATCCAAATCATCTTGTGTCATTAACTCATTTAGAAGTTTTTGAGCATCTTCTATACGAAGATTTCTTGCTACACCCAAATTTTTATGAGCTAATTCTCTAAAACTACTATAATCTAAAGTTTCACCGTTTGACTCTTGTTGCCTTAATAAATCTAAATAATTTAAAAATGTAGTTTTTGATTTAATAATTTGTATAACATAATCTTCAACTAATTGATTAATTAGTTCATCTTCAAGTCCAAGTTCTTTTACAGCAAAATCAGTAGTATAGTTATAATTGTTAACACATAAGTGCCTGAATTTTTTATCTACCAAGCCATCGGATATAAGCCTGTTCTTATCTATAAACTCTAACACTTTTTTTTCTTTTTTAAATTCTTTATCTCTATTTGGATTATTAAACATAGTTGTAAGATAACATATTTTTATATAAAATATATAAAATGCAGATGAGATTTAGTTTATCGCCAAACAAGTGCTACAAATGCACTCATTTGGCATGTGGATTATAAAGCTTTAGAGATAATTCTGTTTAATCTTACGATAAAATCAGGAGTATCATCAAGCTCTTGACCATCAAAAAGTTTTGCTTGGTCTAGTAAAACATGTGCAGCATCATTGATTAAGTTCTGATCAGCTGAATCTTTTAGTTTTATTAAAAGTTCATGTTTTGGATTTATTAAAAGGATTGGTGCAGGTTCTGGAGTATCTCCACCTTGTCCCATCTGTTTCATCATCTGTGCCATCATATAAGATGGATCTTCTTTATCCACTTTAATTGCAACAGGAGAATCAGTTAAATCAAAAGTTGTCTCAACAGATTTTACGCTATCACCCAGCGTATCTTTAAACTCTTTTGCCAAACCTTCAAAAGTTTTTGCAACTTCCTCTTCAGCTTTTTTCTCTTCCTCTGTTTCTTCAAATTTAGCATCAGCAACTGGTATAAGTTTATACTCTTTATACTCTGTAACCATTGGGAAGATGATAGTATCTACCTCTTCATTAAGCACAAGAACATCAATACCACGAGCCTTAAATCTCTCTAGTGCAGGTGAGTTTTTAAGTAAATCAAGAGAAGTTTTACCAGTTATGTAGTAAATCTCTTTTTTATCTTCATCTACATTTTTAACAAAATCTTCTATCATTACAGGCTCGTCAGAATTAAGAGTGTTAAACTGTAGAAGTTCTAATATTTTTTCACGATTTGCAAAGTCATTATAAAGTCCCTCTTTTAAAACATTTCCAAACTCTTTATAGAAGATTTTATAATCATCTGGTCTTTTCTTAGCCATTTTAGCCAATTCACTAAGCACTTTTTTAACTGAAGCATTTTTGATTTTATTCATAACTGCATTTGACTGTAAAATCTCACGAGATACATTTAGAGGTAAATCTTTAGAATCTATAACACCTCTTAAAAATCTTAAATATGTAGGCATAAGTTCTTTTTCATCATCAGTGATAAATACACGGTTAATATAAAGCTTAATCCCTGTTTGATAATCAACTCTATATAAGTCCATAGGAGCTTTACTTGGGATATAAAAGAGTGTAGTGTATTCTATGGCACCCTCAGCTTTATTGTGCATCCACATAAGTGGTTCTTCACTTGAATGAGCGATAGATGAATAAAAATCTTTATAATCTTCATCTTTTATCTCACTCTTTGGCATTGTCCAAAGTGCATTTGCAGAATTTATTTGAACATTTTCTATCTCAGTACGAGCAGGTTCTTTTTCCTCTTTACCCTCATCATCCATAACAGCAGGAATATGTTTTTCTTTATCCATAAAGATTGGAAATGGAATATGGTTAGAATATTTTTTGATGATAGACTCTATTCTGTGAGTTTCTAAAAACTCTTCTTCGCCATCTTTTAAATACATAACTATCTGAGTACCATGCCCATCCATAGTTGTATTTTCTATCTCAAAACTTCCATCACCTGCACTAGTCCATAAAAATGCTTGTTCTTCACCAGCTTTTTTAGTAGTTACTTCAACTTTATCAGAAACCATAAAACAAGCATAAAAACCAACACCAAACTGACCAATAAGATTAGAATCCTCTTTTTGATCACCTGTAAGATTTTCCAAAAATGCTTTTGTACCACTTTTTGCAATAGTCCCAAGATTATCCATCAAATCTTGCTCATTCATACCAATACCACTATCTTTGATAGTTAAAGTTTTAGCTTCTTTGTTTGCTACTATGTCAATTCTAGGATTAAAAGAAACCCCTTTATATTTTTCATCTGTTAAAACTAACATATTTAATTTATCAAGTGCATCACTTGCATTTGAAACTAATTCACGAATAAAAATCTCTTTATTTGAATATAGTGAGTGAATCATTAAGTCTAAAATTTGGTTTGCTTCCGTTTGAAACTGATGTTTTGCCATTTTTTGAATCCTTTTTTATTAATTTTTAGAATTTTAGCAAAAAAAAGTTAATGGTTGCAAGTTTTATCAACTAAACTTAGTCTATATGACTAAACTTTATTTAGTCAGTATAGTTTTAAAACTTAATCAAATCATAAGTACAGAGCTACGGTTTTAACCGTACTTTTTAAATATTTTAGACTAAGCATAATAATTTTAGATATAATTCCCACATGCCAAATAATATTATAGATATGATTGAGCCAACACCGAAATTAAATTCAAAAAAATGTAAATTTATCTCTTTTTTACTAAGAATATTTTTACAATTTACAACCTTTATAGTTGGTTTTATTGCATGGTATGAGTATGATTATTTCATAGCTATATCAACAATAATTTTAAGTTTTATTATTATGGGGATTGTCCGTTCAAAGATAAGAAATAACGCCATCCCACCAAAACAAAGAGAATACCAATACAACGACCAAGGGATAGCCGACTGGTTTGTTTCCCGCGAAATATGTATAGAAACACAAAATAACTAAGGATTTCAATGGCACTGATAGACCTACAAAAAGTATCTAAACACTACTCTGCACAACAGATACTTAGTGAGATAAACTTTCATGTTGATGAGGGTGAAAGAATTGTTATCATAGGAAAAAACGGGAGTGGAAAATCTACTCTAATGAAGATAGTAAATGGGACTCTAACTCAAGATGCAGGGGAAAGAATCACTAAAAATGACTTAGACATCAAGATGTTAGACCAAAAACCAAATTTTAAAGATGGAGATACAGTAAAAGAAGCCATTAAAGCTGGTTTAGAGGAGTTAAATCAAGCAAAAAAAAGGTATGACGAACTTTCACTATCTCTATCAGATAATTTTGAAAATAAAAAACTCATAGATGAACACGAGAAATTATCTCGCTATATAGAACATCATAATGCTTGGAATTTAGATGATAAAATTGAGAGAATAATCCAACATTTCGACCTTAAACAGTATGAAGACAAGCCCATAGACTTACTAAGTGGAGGGGAACAACGCAGAGTTGCCCTAGCCTCTTTATTACTTCAAAAACCTGATATTTTATTACTTGATGAACCCACCAACCACCTTGATGTTTATATGGTAGAATTTTTAGAAGAACTTATACTAAAAGAGAAATTTACACTTGTTTTTATCTCACATGATAGATATTTTATAGATAGAATTGCTACAAAATCTATAGAAGTTGAAGATTGTAAACTTCGCCAATACAAAGGTGGTTACAGTGATTACCTTACCCAAAAAGAGGAATATCTTAGAACTCTACAAAAACAACATGACAACCTTTTAGGTTTATTAAAAAGGGAAAATGAATGGTTTGCAAGAGGTGTAAGAGCTAGATTAAAAAGAAATGAAGGTCGCAAAGAAAGACTTATGCAACTAAGACAAGAGGCAAAAACAAACCCTGCCAAAATAAGAAAAATGTCTGTTGAGCTTCAAAGAGAGGCAAAACATTTCAACCGTAACAAAAGTATAAACAAGCAAAAAATGCTTTTTGAGGTTGAAGATTTATCACTTACACTTGGGAATAAAGAGCTTATAAAAAACTTCTCAACTCGCATACTCCAAAAAGATGTTATAGCCATAGTTGGACCAAACGGAAGTGGAAAATCTACACTTTTAAAAGCACTTCTTGGGCGTATTGAACCAACAAGTGGAGTGATAAAAAGGGGTGAATTTAAGATAGGCTACTTTGACCAACACAGAGAGATGTTAGATGATGATAAAAATCTTATAGAAACTTTCTGCCCAAACGGAGGTGACAGAGTTAGTGTAAGAGGAAGCGATTTACATGTATATGGATACTTAAAGAATTTTCTTTTTCCAAGAGAATTTTTAGAAAAAAAAGTTGGTGTTTTAAGTGGAGGGGAAAAAAATCGTATAGCCCTTGCACTACTTTTTACCAAAGATGTAGATATTTTGATTTTAGATGAGCCAACAAATGACTTAGACATCCCAACCATAAACATACTTGAAGAACAACTAACAAACTTTGCAGGTGCTGTCATCATAGTAAGCCATGATAGATATTTTGTAGATAAAATTGCTAAAAAACTATTTATCTTTAAACCTGATAAACATATAGAAGAGTCTTATCAACAATATTCTGAATATCTTGAGTTAGAAAAAGAGTTAAAAGAGCTTGATGAGATGAATAGTTTGGCATGTGCAACTAAAGAAAATGAACAAAAAACAACCAAACCGAAAACTCTAAAACTCACATTCAAAGAAAAAATAGCACTAGAAACATTACCTAAAGAGATAGATGAACTAGAACTTAAAATAGAAGACAAAAACAACTGCCTAACAAATCCAAAATGCTATGAAGATATAGGCATAACGACCTTGGCAAAAGAGCTATCGGAATTAGAAGATATTTATGAGAAAAAAGTTGAAGAACTTTTAAGTATTGAGGAGAAAGCTGAAGAGATAGACTCTATCTCTTAGCTTCTTTTAAACTATCTGCAATTAAAAATGCCAACTCTAAAGACTGATCAGCATTTAATCTTGGGTCACAGTGAGTATGATAACGAGAACTCAAATCTTCCTCTGTTACAGTAAAACTACCACCAATACACTCAGTCACATTTTTACCTGTCATCTCAAGGTGAACACCACCACCAAAAGTTCCCTCAGCTTTATGAACTTGAAAAAACTCTTTCATCTCAGTTAATATTGCATCAACAGGACGAGTTTTATAGTTATTTGACGATTTTATAGTATTTCCATGCATTGGATCACAAGACCAAACCACTTTTAAGCCTTCTCTCTCAACAGCTTTTATAAGAGGAGGAAGACCATCTCCAACCTTACCAGCACCCATTCTAACAATAACATTTAAACGACCAGCTTCATTTTCTGGGTTTAAAGTATTACAAAGTTTTACTAAGTCTTCAGGATCCATAGTTGGACCAGCTTTTACACCGATAGGATTTTTTACACCTCTTAAAAATTCCACATGCGCACCATCAAGCTGACGAGTTCTATCACCTATCCAAAGCATATGAGCCGAAGTATCATACCACTCATCTGTGATTGAGTCTTTTCTTGTAAATGCTTCTTCATAAGGAAGTAAAAGAGCTTCATGAGAAGTAAAGAAATCAGTCTCTCTTAAAGTTCTGTAAGTTTTAGATGTAATCCCACATGCCTCCATAAAAGTTAAAGATTTTCCAATCTCCTGAGCTAACGCTTCATACTTTTTACTAACTTCACCCTGATGAGCAAAATCTAGCGTCCATTTATGAACTTGATGAAGATCTGCCAATCCACCAGATGCAAAAGCACGAAGTAAATTTTGAGTAGCCGAAGCCTGATTGTAAGCTTTTATCATACGCTCAGGATCTGGCACACGAGCTTCTTTTGTAAACTCTACACCATTGATAATATCACCACGATAAGAGTCAAGCTCAACACCATCAATAGTCTCAGTATTTGATGAGCGAGGTTTTGCAAACTGACCACCAAGACGACCAACTTTTACAACTGGTAAACCACCTGCATAAGTCATCACAACTGCCATTTGCATCAATGCTTTAAAAGTATCACGAATATTATCAGCATGAAATTCACTAAAACTCTCAGCACAATCTCCACCTTGAAGTAAAAATGCTTCCCCATTGGCAACATTTGCTAACTGATTTTTAAGTGAACGAGCTTCACCCGCAAAAACAAGTGGTGGATAATGTTTCAACTCTGCTAAAACTCTATCTAATTCAGCCTTGTTTTGATAAGTTGGCTGCTGTAAAATTGGTTTGTTTTGCCAGCTTGACGGACTCCAAATACTCATTGTTTAACCTTGTATTAAATATTTTTTGCAATTATATCCAAAAACTATAAAATTAATCACATCTTCAATACTAAAATTAAAATAAAAGCTACTTTTATGCTTAAATATGTATAATTGCAGGATATTTTATAAAGGTATAGCTATGCAAAAGGATAAACTAAAATCTCTTGTTACTCAAATGTGTAAAGATTTACTTGAACATATAGAACAGGAAAAAGATCCAACAAAAGAGCAAGTTATAAACTATTTGCAAGATGCCATAGACGCTATTATTAGTATTGACGAGAGTTCATTGGATTCTATAAAACATACTAAGGAAATTTTTATAAATAAATATAAAGAGATTGCCAAAAAAGGTTTATCCTCTTATAAAAACACTAATGCAAGATTTGAAAATCTTAGAAAAATGCAAGTAGATGTCTTACAAGACCCACATATTAATTTAGAAAGTCTTACAGATAAATTTAGTGATATTCAAAATCATATGAGCGATGAAGTAAATAAAGCAAATAACATCATTTCACAACTTACCAAACAAGTAAAAACACTTGAGGAGACATCAAAAGTTGATCCACTTACAAAAGCATTTAATCGTAGAGCTTTAAATGATTACCTAAATACAATTTGCTCCAAACAACATCTCAAATATGAATTGCACCTCTTAATGATTGACATTGATGATTTTAAAAAGATAAATGACAGATACGGACATCTAGCTGGAGATAAAATCTTAATATTCATCACAAATATACTTAAAAAAACTCTAAGGGATGGAGATAAAACTTTTAGATATGGCGGGGAGGAATTTATTATTATTCTAAATCGTATAAATAAAGAGCAGTGTGTACAGATAGCGTCAAGAATTTTAAAACTTATTAGCGAAAACAAGCTTATCTATAAAGGTGAGACCATAAATGTCACTATAAGCATGGGAACAACGAAATTAAAAAACACTGACACCCCTGACACCCTAATATCAAGAGCAGATAAAGCACTTTACAAAGCGAAAGAAAATGGTAAAAATCAAATGTGTACGGAGTTAGAAAATGGAATATAGTTACTTTGATATTGTTGCCTCAATAATCATACTACTCTTAGGTTTAAAGGGCATTATAAATGGATTTTTTAAAGAACTTTTTGGTTTAATAGGTATAGTTGGTGGTATATTTATAGCTTCAAGACTGGGAAATAATGTTGGTCAATACCTAAGTGATCTCATATTTAAATTTGAAAATAGTGCTGCCATAAATTTTACAGGTTTTTTAGTTACTTTAGCTGTTTTTTGGCTTTTTATGATTTTTATAGGTTTAGTCTTTACAAAATTAAGTAAGATAAGTGGCTTAGGTCCTATTGATAAAATACTTGGCTTTGTATTTGGTGCGAGTAAATTTTTTCTTATTGCAGCTGTGATTGCACATGCCGCATATAACATAAAAGCTGTAAAATCAACAATAGACTCTAATCTACATAATAGTGTATTATTTCCTGTCTTGGTTAAAACTGGTAGCTTCATAATGAAGTTGGACCCTGTTGAAATATCCAATGACATTAACACTAGCATAGATAAAAGTAAACAAATAGTTCAGAAGAAAATCAAAAATTCAACACAAAATATTGTAGATGCAACCAAACAACAGATAAAAAAAAGCATGCCAGATATAATGAAAAATGATAAAGAGGAAAAATAATATGTCAAATCTAACCACTAATTTTAATAACAAAACAATTAAATATAAACAATTACTAAGCAATTTCAAATCACTTCTTAAAAAAAATTCTCTTAAATTTACAGTTCAAAGAGAGGTGATATTAAAAACTTTATATAATTCTGATATACATTTAACACCTGAGTCTCTACACCAGCTTATCCAAAAAAAATATCCAGAACTAAAAACTGGAATAGCTACGGTATATAGAACACTATCTCTTTTAGAAGAATCAGGTATCGCAACATCTTTATCGTTTGGTGCGCAAGGTAAGAAATACGAACTTGGTGCTAAAAAACACCATGACCATCTCATCTGCACAGAATGTGGAAGCATAACTGAGTTTGTAGATGAAGAGATAGAACATCGACAACAAAAAATCACTGAAGAGTTAGGCTTTAAAATGTCTGACCATTCTATGCAAATTTATGGAATTTGCAAAAAATGCCAAAACAAATAAAAGGAAAAACTATTGCCATTTACAAATAAATTTATACAACAAAGAATTCAAAAAGCAGAGCTATTAAAACAAGATGGAATTAACCCATTTTCAAACGACTCTAAAAGAAACACAACTATCCAAAAGTATCTAAATGTAAACTCAGATATAGAGGAAAAAGAAAATAAAAGAGATGAAAATCGTCATTACATCGTTAGTGGTCGTATTAAGTTTTTAAGAGTTATGGGAAAAGCAAGTTTTGTGAAGATAGAAGATGAAAGTGGTATGCTTCAGATTTATGTAACTAGAGATAATCTTCCTGAGGGATTTTACAACAACCACTTTAAGAAAAACATTGAGGTTGGTGATATTATTGAAGTGGGTGGTTTTCCGTTTGTCACAGGTCATGGTGAGCTTTCACTTCATGTATCTGAACTTAAACTTCTTACAAAAGCGATAGCTCCACTACCTGAAAAATTTCATGGCATAACAGACAAAGAAGTAAGATACAGAAAACGCTACCTTGATTTAATTATGAATGCTGAAGTTAGAAAAACATTTCAAACTCGTTCAAAAGTTATCTCTTTAACTAGAAGATTTTTTGAAGATAAAGGTTTTTTAGAAGTTGAAACACCTATGATGCACCCAATTGCAGGTGGAGCAAATGCAAAACCATTTGTAACACACCACAATGCACTTGGAATTGACAGATATTTAAGAATAGCACCTGAACTTTACCTAAAAAGACTTATAGTTGGTGGATTTGAAGCTGTTTTTGAGATTAACCGTAACTTTAGAAATGAGGGGATGGATGCAACTCACAATCCTGAATTTACCTCTATTGAATTTTACTGGGCTTATAAAACTTATAAAGATTTAATCGAAATTACAAAAGAATATTTTGCATATCTATTTGAACACTTAAATCTTCCAACTCTACTACCTTATGGAGATATGGAAGTTAATTTTGATAATTTTAATGAAATCCCACTTATAGAATCACTAAGCAGTATTGGTGGTGTTGATGCTGATATTGTAAATGATAAAGAAAAAATCTTAGCATTTTTAACATCAAAAGGGTTAGAAGCAAACTCTGCTATGAATTTAGGGCAACTTCAAGGTGAACTTTTTGATGAATTTGTTGAAGAAAAACTCATAGATCCAACTTTTATCACAGAATATCCAGTTGAGATTTCACCACTCGCAAGAAGAAGTGATGAAAACCCTGAAATAACAGAAAGATTTGAACTCTTTATAGCTGGTCGTGAGATAGCAAACGCCTTTAGTGAGTTAAATGACCCCATAGACCAACTCAGTCGCTTTGAAGGTCAAATGGCTGCTAAAGACAGTGGAGATGACGAAGCTCATGAGATGGATAAAGATTTTGTAGAAGCACTAAGCTACGGTATGGCTCCAACAGCAGGACAAGGCATAGGGATAGACAGGCTTGTAATGTTGCTTACAAATGAACATAGCATTAGAGATGTCTTGCTGTTTCCTGCGATGAAACCACTCATGCAAGAGGTTCAAGAAATTTAAGTATAGAAATCTTTAAGTAAATCTTAGTTAGAATGGCTTGCAATAAATGGAGGATGTAAAATGAAATTTTTTATTATTATATTTTTGATGGTTGGAACTTTGATGGCTAAAGTTCCAGATGTTGTAAGTGTATCTTGGTTAAAAGCACATTATAATGATAGTTCTTTAGTTATTATAGATGTAAGAGATAGTAAAAAGTTTAAAAAATCCCACTTAGAAAAAGCTTGTAGTGTGCCAGTATTTGAACAACTTTTTCATGGTTCAAAACTACTTTTACCACCACTATCCAAACTAAAAGATCTCTTCAGTAAAATGGGGATAGATAACAACAGCAAGATTGTTGTATATGGTGGTAGCAGT
>Ga0256842_1000606_pt1 | contig 31482 bp, 29 predicted proteins | sample 4559240metaG_FD_185973 | JGI IMG/M metagenome (GOLD analysis project Ga0256842, IMG submission 185973) | Hydrothermal vent microbial communities from Guaymas Basin, Mexico - 4559-240 | ecosystem: Environmental > Aquatic > Marine > Hydrothermal vents | place: Mexico: Guaymas Basin | collected... | reverse complement strand
CAACTGGAATTAAATATTTATTACCTAAAGTAAAATATGTTAAAAACCAGCAGTTGAGTATGTTTAAACGTTCAAATATAGAGAAGTATACACCATTAGCTAGTTGATTTTGGGGAAACTTAAAAATATAATGTATTGACAAAAGTTTGAAATTCTGATATTTTTAATAAAAATAAATACAAAGCAAGCTTATATAATTTCAACAATATGGGTTGAAAGTTTCTATGAAGTACCGTAAATTCTTCACTATAAGTTATGTGTCCCTGACATCTAACTTTTTAATGGAGTTAGTTTTTTTGTTTGGAGGTAAAAAATGGAAGATAAAATTGTAAAAGAAGGTATTACATTTGATGATGTTTTATTAATACCAAGAAAATCAACAGTATTACCAAGTGATGTATGTGTAAAAACAAGATTGACAAAAAAAATTAATATTAATATACCAATAATATCTGCAGGAATGGATACAGTAACTGAATCGAAATTAGCTATTGAAATGGCACGTCAAGGTGGAATCGGAGTTATTCATAAAAATATGAGTATTGAAGAACAAGCTTTGGAAGTGGATAGAGTAAAAAGAGCTGAACATGGTGTTATTGTAGATCCATTTTTTTTATCGCCTGATAATTTAGTACAAGATGCTGAAGAATTAATGGCAAGATATAGAATTTCAGGTGTACCAATTGTTATTGGTAAAAAACTTGTTGGAATTATAACAAATAGAGATATAAGATTTGAATCAGATATGGAAAAACCGATAAGTGAAGTAATGACTTCTGAGGATTTAATTACTGCTACAAGTGGAATATTAATGGATGAAGCAGAAAAAATATTGAAAACGAATAAAATAGAAAAATTACCATTAATTGATGATGAAGGTAATTTAGAAGGTTTAATTACAATAAAAGATATTGAAAAAGTAAGAATTTATCCAAATAGAGCAACTGATGAAGGTGGAAGATTATTAGTAGCTGCAGCAGTTGGAGTTTCATCAGATATGATGGATAGAGTAAAAGCATTAAATGAAAGAGGTGTAGACGCAATTGCACTAGATTCAGCTCATGGACATAGTATAAATATTTTAAATGCTGTTAAAAATATTAAAGAAAAATATCCTGAATTACAAATAATTGCAGGAAATGTTGCAACTGCTGAAGGTACAAAAGATTTAATTGAAGCGGGAGCAGATTGTATTAAAGTTGGAATAGGACCTGGTTCAATTTGTACTACAAGAATTGTATCTGGAGTTGGAGTTCCACAAATTACTGCAGTATATGACTGTGCTAAGGAAGCTAAGAAATATGGTATTCCAGTTATTGCTGATGGTGGAATAAAATATTCAGGTGAAATTGCAAAAGCGATAGTTGCAGGTGCATCATCTGTTATGATGGGATCATTATTTGCAGGTACTGATGAATCTCCAGGTGAAAAAGTTATTTTAGAAGGAAGAAGTTATAAAACATATAGAGGAATGGGTTCTGAATCTGCAATGAAAGCAGGGAGTAAAGATAGATATTTCCAAAATGATACTAAGAAATTTGTACCTGAAGGTGTGGAAGGTAGAGTCCCTTATAAAGGACCTTTAAGCGATACAATTTATCAACTTGTTGGTGGATTAAAATCATCAATGGGATACTGTGGAGCGGCAGATATTGAAGAGTTAATTAAAGAAGGTAAATTTATTAGAATTACTGGTGCTGGATTAAAAGAATCACATCCCCACAATATTACTATAACAAAAGAACCAGCAAACTATAATATTTCAAACTAATGGAGGTAATAATGAAAAATCATCAACCAATTTTGATAGTTGATTTCGGTGGGCAATATAATCAATTAATTGCAAGAAGAGTTAGAGAATTAGATGTATATAGTGAAGTTGTACATTATTCAAAAGCATTGAATAGAGCAAAGGAATTAAATCCAAAAGGAATAATATTTACTGGTGGACCAAATTCAGTATATTTAAACGAAGCACCTGGAATTGAAGAAGAAATTTTTAACCTTGATATTCCAGTATTAGGTGTTTGCTATGGTATGCAATTAATGGCTTATATTTTAGGCGGAGAAGTAACAAAAGCTGATTCAAGAGAATATGGTAAAATTGAACTTTCAATTAATAATAATGAATTATTATTTAAAGATATAGAGAATAATTCGAAATGTTGGATGAGTCATTTTGATTATGTAAAAGAAGCACCGAATGATTTTATTGTTACAGCTACGACGGATAATTGTCCTGTTGCTGCTTTTAAAAATGAAGATAAGAAATTATATGGTGTTCAATTTCATGCAGAAGTAGAACATACTCCATTCGGAAGACAATTAATTAAGAATTTCATATATGACATTTGCGGTTGCGATGGCGATTGGAAAATGGATAATTTTGCAAATGAAACTGTTAAGAAAATTAAAGAACAAGTTGGAACTGATAAAGTTCTTTGTGGTTTATCTGGTGGTGTTGATTCATCAGTTGCTGCAACTTTAGTTAATAAAGCTATTGGAAAACAACTTTATTGCGTATTTGTTGATCATGGTTTATTAAGAAAAAATGAATCTGAAGAAGTAGAAGCTATTTTTGATAATAAAGATGAATTTGATATGAATTTTATTAGAGTAGATGCAAGAGAAAGGTTCTTAACTAAATTAGAGGGTGTTACTGATCCTGAAAGAAAAAGAAAAATTATTGGTGAAGAATTTATAAGAGTATTTGAAGAAGAAGCAAATAAATTAGAAGGTATTAAATATTTAGTTCAAGGAACAGTTTATCCAGATGTTATTGAAAGTGGAACTGATACTGCAGAAGTTATCAAAAGCCATCATAATGTTGGTGGACTTCCTGAAGATATGGATTTTAGTTTGATAGAGCCTTTAAGAGATTTGTTTAAAGATGAAGTTAGAGCTGTTGGAACTGAAATCGGACTTCCTGATTATTTGGTTTGGAGACAACCTTTCCCAGGACCTGGTTTAGCAATTAGAATTATTGGTGAAATTAATGAAGAAAGTTTAAATTACGTTAGAGAATCTGATTTTATTTTAAGAGATGAAATTAAAAAAGCTGGACTTGAAAGAGATGTATGGCAATATTTCACTGTATTACCTAATATCAGATCAGTTGGTGTAATGGGCGATGAAAGAACATATTCTCATGCAATAGGAATTAGAGCGGTAACTTCTATTGATGGAATGACATCTGATTTTGCAAGAATTCCATATGATGTATTAGGAAAGATTTCCTCAAGAATAGTTAATGAAGTTGAAAACGTAAATAGAATACTTTATGATATTACTACTAAACCACCCAGTACTATCGAGTGGGAATAGCAGAAAGCTCAGAAACCCTTATTTTAAGCGGATTCTGAGCTTTTTTTGTAAGTTTGTTTGATATTCTTGCACATATACATTAAAATTGTATGCAAGAATGTCAAGTGGAAGTAGGTGATGGAATGAATAAAAAAGCACAAATAATGGAACTTATTAATGAAAATAATGGAACAATTACTACAGCGCAAATTATAAAAGCTGGTATTTCGCGTGGTAGTTTGAAATATTTAGTAGATAAAGGTGTATTAGAACGTTCTTCGCGTGGCGTATATATTTCACCGGAATTGTTTGATGATGAATTATTTAATATTCAATCGAGATTTAAAAAAGGGTGTTTTTTCAGGTGAGACAGCTCTTTATTTGCATGGGATAACTGATAGAACGCCAAGCCAGTTTGATATGACTTTTCCTTTGAATTATAATACATCTAACTTGAAAAGTGGAAATGTAAGAGCTATAAGAGTTAAAATGGATTTATATGATGTTGGTGTAATAAATATTAATACACCTGCTGGAAATTCTGTTAGAGTATATAATGTAGAAAGAACGCTATGTGATATATTAAAAGGGCGAAGCAATACTGATATACAAATGATTTCAGAAGCTTTTAAAAAGTATACGAGTGGAAGGGAAAAGAATATTCCGCTATTGTCAAAGTATGCGAAAATGCTAAGAGTAGAGAAGAAAATCAGAGCGTATTTGGAGGTTTTAATTTGAAGAATTCAATGCAACTTAAAGCTATTGTAAAAAATATTGCTAAAGAGAAAAATATTTCAGCGCAACTAGTATTACAGAATTTTGTTATGGAAAGAATGCTTGAAAGAATATCATATTCTTCTTATAAATCAAATTTTATATTAAAAGGCGGATTGCTTATTGCATCTATGATTGGTCTTAATAATAGGGCAACTATGGATATAGATGCAACTTTAGAAGGTATTGTGGTAACATAAGATATATTAATTGAAATGTTTAAAGATTTATGTGAGATGGATATTGATTGAAGATGATATAAATTAATTTTACTCTTAAACGAAAGAGAATGGGTGAAGTTAAGGTTAATTAATAATAAAAATTCCCAGCTGATAGGTGAGTCTATTTCGGCACTGAGCAATTCAGCTGTACTTGGAGGTGCCGCATTAGATATTAAAATATATGCTACTAATTATTAATTTGAAAAAAATTATCTTGAATTTGCATTAGAAGAGGATTGAAGTTACTGTCATAAATAAGATAAAGGAAGTGAATCATGGGTAAAAAGAAAAATGATCCAATGTGGATAGAAGCAAAAAAGAGGTGCAGATTAAATTCTGCTACTATACAGATGGCTAAAGAAATGGGACTTAATCCTAAAAGTCTTATTAAGAATATTCCAAATAAGAAACAACAATGGAAAGCACCGGTTCAAGTATGGATTCAAGATATGTATGAAGATAGATTTGGTGAGGTAAGATTAAAAGAAACAATTGGGAAGTATAAAGGCATTTCAAAATAATTACTTATATGTAACTGGAGGTATTATGAAAAAAGCTAAAATTACTGATTTAAGAAAATACCTAAAACAAAAATCGGAAAAAGAATTAATTAATGAAATTGTGGAATTGTTTAAAGCAAGCAAACAGGTTCAAGAAATCTATTCATTAAAAGTAAATCCAAATAATGAAGAATTTCTTCTTTCAGAATATAAAGATAAAATTACTCAACAATTCTTTCCAAATAGAGGTATGAATGTGCTTAATTATAATGTTTTAAAGAAGTTGGTTTCTGATTTTGAAAAAGCTGCTGTTAGGAAGAGTAGTGTTATTGAGTTGCTTTTATGTTATGTTGAAAACGGTGTTGATTTTACAAATTCGTATGGAGATATTGATGGAAAATTTTACAATAATATTGCTAGAATATTTGAAAAGGCATTAAAATTAATTGCTAAAAATGATTTAGAGGAGACATTTTATTTTAAATGTCAATCAATAATGGACGATTCAATTGGTATTGGATGGGGATTTGGTGATTGGATGGAAGAATTATTTTATGATTATTTAAGTGATATTTTAGATGAATAGTAGAAAATAAACATTATTATGAAAGAATTGAATTGTTGTAATATTTACTACTTGAATCTAATATAACTAGGAGTTTATATGAACAATGAACTATAAAGTGATAAAAAAGAAAATTTTAAAAACATTAAACTTTTAATTAGCGAAATAGAATTATTTAAGTCGTTATTTGTTGGTAGAACTGATTTTATAGCAAAACAATTTAAATATAAGAATAAATATAAAGTTGGATATATACCATATTGTTGAAATGACTGCAAGTATGGAGTGTATTCTAAGAAGGATTATGCAAAGGAACAGAAAAATTCCAACTCGCTATAACAAAACCTATTGAAATCGGCATTATGTTTGTGGGTATTCTTGTATTTCAAATTAAGTAAAACTAAATTGCTATTAAGAAACCCTTCACTGCATTTATGAGCCGTGGGAGGGTTTGCTTTCGTTTCTTTACTATTTCACATATGTACTGAGTAAAGCGGTTTATAATTTATATTTGAGATTTGTGTCTAATTTAATATGTATATTGATAAAAGTGGTGCAAAATGTGAAGAGTTATAATATTTTAAGGAGCTTTTGCAATTCTACTAGTGGTATTTCAGTTGATAAATATACTCTAATGTTATTAGTTAATAAGATCATTAAATGAAGTAAAAACTGTACCTTTATGTTTTTTTGATTCATAAAGAGAATGATCAGCGGTTTTAAATAATTCGATTTCATTTTGGGCATCATCTGGATATATTGATAAACCGATTGAAATGCTAAGGTCTAATTCAATATTTAAAAGATTTTCTGTATTAATTGTATTTAATAAGTTATTAATTCTAGTAAAAATATTATTTGAAATTTCAGTATTGTAGTCTGTAATAATAATTATAAATTCATCGCCTGCATATCTACAAAAAACATCTTCAGTTCTAATTATTTCAGAAATTTTATTTGATAATCCTTTTAAAACTAAGTCACCTTTATAATGTCCGTATGTATCATTTATTTTTTTGAATTTATCAATGTCAAAAATTAGAAGCCCGATTTTAGAATTAAATCTTCTGGCTCTAGAAATTTCTTCAATAATTCTTTGCTTATAATATCTGTTATTATATATTCCACATAGGTAATCTATAGTAGATAATTTCAATAATTCTTTTTTATAGTTATCACTTATTCTAACATATTCATATATACAAGTTATTGCAATTACTGTTGTTATTATATATGCTAAAATCGAGTTGAAATATAGTGATAAAAAATGATGAGATTTAAAAATTACGAGAAATCCAGAAAAATTATAAATTAAGGTAATAATATAGCCAATATGTTTAAATAATACAACAAGAAAATATGATTCAATAATTGCAAAAATCATAAGAATTAATTTGAAATTTTCTTGTTTGTTTATAGTGATTATTAGAAAAATAATAAAGCTATAAAATACAAAATGAAAAATGAATTTTTTTTGTTTAATAATTTGACTAAATTGCATAGGAACCTCCGGTTTTGCTATATTAGATATATGTACCCATTTTTTATATAGAGAAACAAATTATTTAATCATTTATGTAAAATAATAACGAGATAAGCAATTAAAATTTTGCAAACTTAGTAGTTTCATTTGTTTTTTAGTGGTGTTTTTAGCATTAATACATAAAAAGGCATACAAATGAATATAAAAAAGATTGTTCTTAATATATATTAGGTGTATAATATACCAAAGATTGTTTTTTAAAGATTATTTTTTTAAGAAGGTGAACGTTATTAATAAAGTTAAAGAAATCTTTAATAAATTTAATGAGATTGTTTTAATCAAAAATTTTTCAGATGATTCCTTATGGATTAATTCATTTGCGGAGGATTTTTTTAATGTAGATTTTTTGAAATTTGAAGATGTTTTCAATATGTATTGTAAATCACATTCTATTAAAGGTATTATTAATGAACTTGATATTACTGATACTATAGAAAATGTTATTTTTGAAATTAATGATAACAATACAATATTTTTTCTTGAAAAAATAGTACATGATGAAATGTTTATTATTAGGTTTAAAAATGTTACAAATTTATTTGAGAAAGATGAACTTATAAAAAAAGCAAAATATTATGATGAACTTACAAAAATTTATAATAGGAAGTATTTATTTGATAATTTTAAAAATGATACTTTCCCTAAAACTGTATTATTTTTTGATATTAAAGATTTTAAGAGTGTTAATGATATTTATGGGCATCATATTGGAGACGAAGTGCTCAAAATTATTGCTAACAGAATAAAAAACGAACTTAAAGAAACTGATATATTAGTAAGATATGGTGGTGATGAATTTATAGTAGTTTTAGAAAATATTAAAGATGAGGAAATAATTGAATCTATTATTAAGAGGATAGCTGAAAGTGTCTTTGAAAAAATAGCATTTGAAAACGTTATATTGAATATTAAAACTAATATAGGGTATGCAAAGTATCCAGAAGATAGTAGAAGTATTAGTAAATTAATTAGATATGCTGATATTGCCATGTATCAATCTAAAAAAAATGATGATATTGTTCAAAAATTTGATAGAAAATTATATAACAATATTATAGAAGAAAATAAAATTAGAAGAAATTTAGAATCAATGATAAAAAATAATGAAATAATTATTAACTATCAAGACATTGATACATTAAAAGATAATTCAAGGAGTGCCACTGAGGTATATTTGAAAATAAAAGGTAATGAAACTCAAGAATATTTAGAAATTGCAAATAAGTCAAACTTAATAGTTGAGATTGATAAAATGGTTGCATTAAAAGTAATTGAAAACTTAAATGAAAATCAAGGAACAGTATTTATGAATATTTCATTAAAAAGTATTTTTTCAGATGATTATTATAACTACATAAAGAATTTAATTGAGAAATTCAATGTTAATCCATTAAATTTAGGATTTGATATTTCAGAAAAAATATTAATATATAATAAAAAGACTATGATGCGAATTTCAAAATTGAAAGACTTAGGTGTATTTATTGCTATTGATGATTATGGAACTGGTAATTTATCGTTAAAACAAATTGATAAATTACAATTTGATATTGTTAAAATCGATAAATCTGTTACTGAAAAAATTTGTTTTAATGATATTAATAGAAAACTTGCACGATCAATTATTGGTTCATCAAAAATATTTGAAAAAAGTGTAATTGCAGAAGGAATCGAAGATAAAGAAACGTTTGATTTTTTTAAAACGTTGGGATGTACATATGGACAAGGTTATTTTATTTCAAGACCGGATGAATTAAATAATAAAGAAAAGATTTTGGAAATAATTATATAGTTAAAGAAAAGATATTTTTATAATATCTTTTTTGTTCTTTTTGTTGAATATTGTATTTTGCTAAAAGAGAATTTTAATGTTATAATAAATTGAATTTTTATAAAAGATTAAGGATTAGTGATATGACAAATAAAGAAATTTTTGAAAAAGCATATAAATTAATGGATGAACCAATTATTAATGGAAATTGTGGTTTATTATGTAATTTCCATTGCTGTAGGGATAAAGATGAACATGGAAATAGATTAGGAATATATTTAATTCCTGAAGAGTATGAAGCTATATTTGTTCATCATCCAGAAATTGAAGTTGAATCTCTTACAAAAGAAGAGCATGGAGATATTTATTTACCTGATGAAATTGGTAATTTAAATTATATGTATTGTGGTGGGGCAATGGATTGTATTAGAGAATTAAGACCTATTCATTGTAGGTCTTATCCTCTTGAGCCACATATTGAGAATGATGAATTTATGCTTGTAATTGAAAAAGATCAAATACATGATTGTAAAGTAATAGAAATGGAACAAAGTTGGAGAAAAGAATATTTAACTGGAGTATATGAAGCCTGGAAATTACTTCTAAAAATACCTATTATAAAAACATATATTAAATATCAATCAAATGAAAGAATAAGATCAAATAACATTAAAAAGACAATTAAGCTTTTTTAATGAATTCAATGAATTTTTTACTTGCTAAACTTAATGGAAATTCATTGTTTATTATTAATGCTATATCAATTGCTGGAATATTTTCACTAATATTAATTTGTGAGAATATTTTTTTTTGTATTAAATTTTCAACAGCATCTTTTGAAACATAAGCAATACCTATTCCGTTTAATGCCATTTCAATGATTAATGATGTAGTTCCGAATTCTAAATCAAAATCAAATTTCAAATCATTTTCTTCAATAAATTTATCAAATACTTTTCTAGATGAAGAATTTTTTTCAAGAGTCATAAGTGTATATTCCTTTAATTTTGATAGAGTGATAGGTGTATCATCAAAATAATAATGATTATTTGAATATACAAAAATGTTTTTAGAAGGCCAAAGTTTATTAATTTTTATACCTTTATAGCTATTATTTGGATCAACATTAATAATTCCGAAATCGACTTTCTTTTCTTTTACTAATTTAACATTTTCTGGAGATGAATTATTAGCCAATTTTATTTTAATGTTTGGATATTTTTTATAAAATTTCTTTATTGTAGGCATTAAATAATATTTTGTAATTGTATCGCTTGCTCCGATGTAAATTTCACCTTTATCCATAGATTTAAGATTATATATATTTTTTTCTCCTGATTTAATAATATTATAAGCTTTCTCAATATGCATAAAAAGAATTTCACCTTCTTTTGAAAGTGATACCTTTTTACCAGTTCTATGGAAAAGTTTAATATCCATTTCATTCTCTAATTTTTTAATAGATTGACTTATAGAAGATTGAGTAACAAACAGTTCTTTTGCAGCTTTTGAAAAACTAAGATTTTTTGCACAAAAATAAAAGATTTTATATAGTTCGAAATTAATATCCATATTAGCACTCCTTATATAAACTATTAGTATTATTAATTATTATTATAATATATCCTGTGTTAAAATCAAGCTATAAATGATTGGAAGGAGAAAAAATGATTACAAGATTATATGTTGAGAAGAAAGAAAATTTCAATATTGAGAGTAAAAAATTATTAAAAGATATAAAAGAAAATATTCATGTTGATTTAGAAGGTATTAGAATTATAAATACATATGATATTGAGAATTTAGATGGTAAAGTAAAAAATAAGGTTGTAACAACTGTTCTGTCAGAACCCAATGTAGATAGTGTTAGTGAAGAAATATATTTTGATTTAGAAAAGTCATTTAGAATTAAATTGCTTTCAGGGCAATTTGATCAAAGAGCAAATTCAGCAAGTGAATGTTCACAGATTGTAGCTTTAAAAAAACTTAATATTGAAGCGTCAAGAATATATGTTCTAGAAGGTAACGTTACAGAAGAAGATATAATAAAAGTAAAAAAATATTTAATTAATCCAGTTGAAAATGAAGAAGTTAATATAGAAAAGCCTTTAGAATTTAATAAATTTGATAATGTTATTTTAGATGTTGAAGTTATAAATGGATTTATTGATTTCACTGAAAACGAGATGGTAAAATTTTTAAATAAATTTGGATTTGCTATGGATATTTTAGATATTATGCATATTCAAAAATATTTTATTAATGAATTAAGAAATCCTACAATAACAGAATTAAAGGTACTTGACACATATTGGTCGGATCATTGTAGACATACAACTTTTACAACAAAATTAGAAGATATTGAATTTGAAAATAACGATTATATTAAAGAAACATTTAATAGATACAATGAAATTAGAAAAGAAATAGGTAGAGATAAAGATATTACTTTAATGGATTTAGCTATTATAATGATGAAATATGAAAACAAGATGGGAAACTTAGATAATCTTGATATCTCAGATGAAGTTAATGCATGCACAATAAATGTTAAAGTGGATGTTGATGAAAAGATGGAAGATTATTTAATTATGTTTAAAAATGAAACACATAATCATCCGACAGAAATTGAACCTTTTGGCGGAGCTTCAACTTGTCTTGGTGGAGCAATTAGAGATCCGCTATCTGGAAGATCATATGTATATCAAGGGATGAGAGTTACAGGGTCAGGAGATCCAAGAGTAAAAGTTGAAAATACTTTAAAAGGAAAACTTCCACAACGAATTATTACTAAAAAAGCCGCACAAGGATTTAGTTCGTATGGAAATCAAATTGGACTTGCTACAGGCTTAGTTGATGAAATATATAATGAAGGTTTTATAGCTAAAAGAATGGAAGTTGGAGCTGTTGTAGGCGCTACTCCTAAAAAAGATGTTAATAGAACTAAACCATTAAAAGGAGATTTAATTTTACTTTTAGGTGGTAAAACAGGTAGAGATGGATGTGGTGGAGCTACTGGTTCTTCTAAGAAACATTCTGAAAAATCAATAATTTTATCTGGAGCAGAAGTCCAAAAAGGAAATGCGCCGGAAGAAAGAAAACTTCAAAGACTTTATCGAATTTCTGAATTTTCTAAAGCAATTAAAAAAAGTAATGATTTTGGAGCAGGTGGCGTTTCAGTTGCAATCGGAGAACTTGCTGATAGTTTAACAGTAAATCTTGATAAAGTTCCTAAAAAATATGAAGGACTTAATGGTACTGAACTTGCAATTTCAGAATCGCAGGAAAGAATGGCAATAGTAATAGATAAAAAAGATTTAAAAATGGTTGAAAAATACTGCCATATGGAAAATATCGAAGCAACAGTTGTTGCAGAGGTTACTGATACAGGAAGATTTATAATGAAGTGGAAAGACAATGAAATTTTCAATATTAAAAGATCATTCATTGAAACGAATGGAGTTTCAAAATATGCAAAAGTTAAAGTTAATACTCCAAAAGGAAATTATTTTGAGAGTAAAAAAATAATAGATTTTAAAAATGAATTTATAAATACTATGGGGGATTTAAATGTTTGTTCTAAAAAAGGGTTAAGTGAAATGTTTGATTCTACAGTCGGAGCTGGAACAGTATTAATGCCTTTTGGTGGAAAATATATGAATACACCGATTCAATCAATGGTTGCAAAAGTACCAGTATTAAATGGTGAAACAAATACATGTACTATTATGAGTTATGGTTATGATTCTGAAATAGGAAAATGGAGTCCGTATCATGCAGGAGTATATAATGTTTTATCATCAATTGCAAAGATTGTATCTACTGGTGGGAAATATGAAGATATAAGATTTTCTTTTCAGGAATACTTTGAAAGTTTAGGAAATAATCCAGAGAAATGGGGAAAACCATTTGCTGCACTTCTTGGTACTATTAAAGTTCAAGATGAATTTAACTTAGCTGCAATTGGTGGAAAAGATTCAATGTCAGGTACATTTAATGAAATCAACGTACCGCCTACATTAATATCATTTGCACTTGCACAAGCTGATTATAGAAATGTAATTTCTCCAGAATTTAAAAATGAAAACAATTTTGTTTATCAATTGAAAATTGATATGAATGATAATTATATACCAGATTTTGATAAATTAAAGAAAGGTTATTCAATAATCACAGAAATGATTAAGGAAAATAAAATTTTATCTGCATATGCTGTAGGGGTGGGTGGACTTTCAGAAAGTATTTCAAAAATGGCTTTTGGAAATAGAATTGGTTTTGAATTTGATGAAAAGATTAAAAATGAGGAAATATTTAATTTACAGTATGGTTCAATAGTATTTGAAATTGAAAATGAAATTAAAAATGAATTATTTGATTTTATAGGAAAAACTATAAAAGAATATGAAATAAGAAAAGAAAATTCAGTTATTGATTTAAGTGAAATTGAAAATGTATGGGAAAAGCAACTTGATGAGATATTTCCTAGATATGAAGAAGAAACAGGAAAAATTACTGATTTTAAATATGAAGAGAAAACTAGAAAGTATTCAAAAGAAATTGTAGAAAAACCAAAAGTTTTTATTCCAGCATTCCCTGGGACTAACTGTGAATATGACACTAAGAAAGCGTTTGAGCGAGCTGGTGGAATAGGTAAAATAGTAGTATTTAAAAATCAAAACAATGAAGATGTTGAGAATTCAATAAATGAAATGGTAAATGCTATTAATGAATCTCAAATAATTGCTATCCCAGGAGGATTTTCTGCTGGTGATGAACCAGAAGGTTCTGGTAAATTTATTGCATCTGTATTTAGAAATGAAAAAATAAAAAATGCAATTGAGAATTTACTTAATGAAAGAGATGGTTTAATAATAGGAATTTGTAATGGTTTTCAAGCTCTTATTAAACTTGGATTACTTCCTTACGGAAAAATTAGAAGTCTTGATGAAAATTCGCCAACACTTACATTTAATAAATTAGGTAGACATGTTTCTAATATTTCAAAGATAAAAATGGTTTCAAATAAATCACCTTGGTTAAAAGAAGCAAACTTTGATGATTTTTATGATACGCCAATGAGTCATGGAGAAGGAAGATTCTATGCTAATGAAGAGATTGTAGATGAACTTATTAAAAAAGGTCAAATTGTAACTCGTTATGTAGATTTTGATGGAAATCCAACTTTTGATGGAAGATTCAATCCAAATGGATCGATTGAAGCGGTTGAGGGGATTGTAAGTGAAAATGGAAGAGTATTTGGTAAAATGGGACATGTTGAAAGAATTAATAATAATGTTTTAGTAAATATATACGATAAAAAAGATATGAAAATATTTGAAAGTGGAATTAAATATTTTACGCATAAATAAACACAAACGATATTTAAATATATCGGTTAAATGTTCGTAATATTTATTGACTACTTAATTTTCTGATGGTATTATTGAGAAAAAGATAATGGGGGGATATATGAAAGTTGCTGTAATAATGGGAAGTGATTCTGATTACAAGGTGGTTAAAGATACGCTTTTAGTTTTAAAAGAATTTGATATTGAATTTACTGCAAATGTAATGTCAGCGCATAGGACGCCTGATGATACGATTGAATTTGCAAAGAATGCGAACAATAATGGATATGATTTAATAATTGGTGCTGCTGGAAAAGCTGCTCATTTACCAGGAGTTATTGCTGCGGTAACAATATTGCCTGTAATTGGTCTTCCAATTAAATCATCTACAATGGATGGTCTTGATTCATTATTAAGTATAGTTCAAATGCCAAGTGGAATTCCTGTAGCTACAGTAGCGATTAATGGAGCTAAAAATGCTGGTTTATTAGCTGTGCAAATCTTATCTTTAAAAGATGCGAAATTAAAGGAAAAATTAATAGAATATAAAGAAAAAATGAAAAATGAAGTTAATGAAAAAAATGAGAAATTACAAATGATGATTAGAGAGGAGTTTTAAATGGAAAAAAGAGAAATGTTATATGAGGGAAAAGCTAAGAAAGTATATAAGACTGATGTTGATGGTAAATATATTATTATGTTTAAAGATGATGCTACTGCATTTAATGGTGTGAAAAAAGGTACTATTGTTAATAAAGGAATTATTAATAATAAAATGACTTCGCTTTTATTTACTCTTTTGGAAGAAAATGGAATTCCTACTCATTTTGAAAAAATGCTAAATGATAGAGAACAATTAGTAAAATCTGTTGAAATAATACCTTTAGAAGTAATTATTAGAAATGTTGCAGCAGGTTCTCTAGCGAAAAGACTTGGTCTTGAAGAAGGAACAAAAATGAATAAAACAATTATTGAGTTTTGTTATAAAAAAGATGAACTTGGTGATCCAATGATTAATGAAGATCATATTTATGCACTCGATTTAGCAAAGAAAGAAGAAATAGCTGCAATAAGAGATTATAGTTTAAAAATTAATGAAGTGCTTATTAAGTATTTTGGAGAAAGAGAAATGAAACTTATTGATTTTAAACTTGAATTTGGAAGATTTGAAGGAAAAGTAATTTTAGCTGATGAAATTTCACCTGATACAGCAAGATTATGGGATGCTAAAACAGACAGAAAATTAGATAAAGATAGATTTAGAAGAGATCTTGGAGATGTTGAAGAAACTTATATTGAAGTATTATCCAGATTGGAGAAATAGTATGTATGAAGATAAGTTAAAAGATGAGTGTGGTGTCGTTGGAGTTTATTCAAAGAATAGAAAAGAAATTTCAAGATTAACATATTACGGACTTATTTCACTTCAACATAGAGGACAAGAAAGTGCTGGGATTGCAGTTAAAGATAATGGCGAAATAAGATATTATAAAGAAATGGGACTTGTAAAAGAAGTATTTAATGAGGAAATTCTTAATTCTTTAGAAGGAGAAATTTCAATTGGCCATGTAAGATATTCTACAACAGGTGAAAGTTTTGTTACGAATGCACAGCCACTAGTTGTGCATTATAAAGGTGGGAAAATTGCTTTAGCACATAATGGAAATCTTGTAAATGCAACTAAGATAAGAGATGATTTAGAAGATCAAGGCTCAATTTTTCAAACATCAATTGATAGTGAGGTTATTGCAAATTTAATTGCTAGAAATTATAAATATGGAATTAAAGATTCTTTAATAAAAAGTTTTGAAATGTTAAAAGGGTCGTTTGCACTTGTTATAATATACAATGATAAATTAGTTGGAGCAAGAGATCCAAATGGTATTAGACCTTTATCAATTGGCAAATTAAATGGTGATTATATTTTATCATCTGAAACATGTAATTTTGATATTGTAGGTGCTGAATTTGTTAGAGATGTTGAGCCAGGTGAAATTGTAATTATTGATGATAATGGTATTGAATCAATTAAATATAAAGAGGCTAAAAAAGCGCTTTGTTCATTTGAATATGTTTATTTTGCAAGACCGGATAGCAATATTGATGGTGTTAATGTTTATAAAGCGCGTGTTAATGCGGGTAAAATTCTTGCAAAAGAATCTTTTGTGGAAGCAGATATGGTTGCAGCAGTTCCTGATTCAGGAGTGCCAGCAGCCATTGGGTTTGCACAAGCTTCTGGAATTCCATACGATATTGCACTAATCAAAAATAAATATATGGGAAGAACTTTTATTACACCTGATCAAGAATCAAGAGAATTAGCAGTAAGACTTAAACTTAATGTTGCTTGCGAAAATATTAAAGGCAAAAGAATAATATTAATTGATGATTCAATTGTTAGAGGTACAACTTCAAAAAGAATAATTAATATGTTAAGAAAGGCTGGAGCAAAAGAAGTTCATTTTAGAATTTCTTCACCGCCTGTAAAACATTCGTGTTATTTTGGAATTGATACTCCTTCTAAAAAGAATTTAATTGGTGCTATGATGACTACTGAAGAAATTTGCAAGGAAATTGGTGCGGATAGTTTAGCTTATATTAGTATTGAAGGGCTTATTGAATCTATAGGTATGGGAAAAGAAAATTTATGTGCAGCATGCTTTAATGGAAATTATCCAATGGAAGTTCCTAAAATGGGACATAAGTTTGTATTTGAGAAAAGATAGGTGGCAAAATGGAAGAAAAATTAACTTATGCATCAGCTGGAGTAAATATTGAAAATTCAAATGAAGCTGTTGATAGAATAAAAAAACAAGTGAAAAGGACTTATAATAAAAATGTACTTGGTGGTCTTGGAAGTTTTGGTGGATTATTTGAATTAGGAATTGGTTACAAAGAACCTGTTCTTGTTTCTGGGACAGATGGTGTTGGAACTAAACTGAAAGTAGCTTTTTTATGTGATAAGCATAATACCGTTGGAATTGATTTAGTTGCAATGTGCGTTAATGATATTATTTGCCAAGGTGCGAAGCCGCTGTTCTTTCTAGATTACATTGCAACAGGGACTGTATCTCCGGAAAATATTGAAGATATAGTAAGTGGGATAGCTGATGGTTGTGTTCAAGCAGGTACACCTTTACTTGGTGGAGAAACTGCTGAAATGCCAGATTTTTATAAGTTAGAAGAATATGATTTGGCAGGTTTTACGGTTGGAATAGTTGAAAAAAAGAAACTTATTACAGGTGACAATATAAATGAAGGTGATATTTTAGTTGGTCTTCCATCAAATGGAATTCATTCAAATGGTTATTCATTAGTTAGAAAAGTTTTTTTTGATAAATTAAAAATGGATGTAAATGATTATGTAAAAGAATTTGATTTAACTTTAGGTGAAGAACTTTTAAAACCTACAAAAATTTATGTAAATGATTTTTTAAAAATTAGTGATAAATTGGAAATTAAAGGGATGGTACATGTAACAGGTGGCGGATTTTATGAAAACATCCCAAGAGTATTACCAGATGGATTAAGTGTTGAAATAGAAAAAGATTCATGGGAAATACCAAACATTTTTAAGTATATAGAGGAAAAAGGGAATATAGAAACAAAAGAAATGTTTACAACTTTCAATATGGGAATTGGTTTGATTTTAGTAATAAAAGAAAATGATTTTGATATTGTTAAAAACGAATTAAAAGATGTAAAGAAAATTGGGAAAGTTGTTAAAGGTAATTTCGGAGTTAAATTATGGGAATAAAAATTGCTGTTTTAATATCCGGAGGTGGCACTAATTTACAATCAGTTATAGATAATGTAGAAAATGGTGTTATAAACGGAGAAATTAAATTAGTTATTTCAAATATTAAAAATGCTTATGGAATGACAAGAGCACGAAACCACAATATTCCTGCTTTCTTTGTAGATCGCGGAAATAGAAATAAAAGAATTCTAAGTTTGCTTGATGAAAATTCAATAGATCTTGTTATATTAGCGGGTTATTTAAAAATTTTATCGAAAGATATAATAAAAAAATATGATAAAAAAATTATAAATATACACCCTTCATTAATTCCCAAATATTGTGGTAAAGGTTATTATGGTGAAAAAGTACATAAAGCTGTAATTGAGAAAAACGAAAAATATAGTGGTGCTACTGTACATTTTGTTGATGAAGGTGTTGATACTGGAAAGATTTTAATACAGGAAAAAATTGAAGTGAAAAATTCAGATGATTATAAAAGCCTCTCTAAAAAAGTTCTTGAAATTGAACATAGAATTTTAGTAAAGGCAGTTGAAAAAATTTCGAAAGGAGAAAGTGATTTTGAGAGCATTAATTAGCGTATTTGATAAAACAGGGGTAGTTGAATTTGCAAAAAATCTTGAAAAACTTAATGTGGAGATAGTTTCAACTGGTGGTACTAAAAGACTTCTTGAAAAAAATGATGTAAAAGTAATAGGTATTTCGGAAATAACAAGTTTTCCAGAATGTCTTGATGGAAGAGTAAAAACTCTTCATCCAATGGTTCATGCAGGAATTTTAGCAAAAAGAGATTCAACAGAACATATGAATCAATTAAAAAATTTAAATGTTGATACAATAGATTTAGTTGTTGTAAATCTTTATCCTTTTAAAGAAACAATTTTAAAAGAAGGAGTTTCTTTCGAAGAGATAATTGAAAACATAGATATAGGTGGGCCTACTATGTTAAGATCAGCTGCTAAAAACTTTAATGATGTCTACACAGTTGTTGATCCAGAAGATTATAATAAAGTAATTGAAGATTTGACAAACGAAACTAAAAGTAAAGATTTTAAATTTGATCTTGCAACTAAAGTTTTTGAACATACATCAAGTTATGATGCTATGATTTTTAATTATTTAAGAAATAAAAAGAATTCAGATATTTTACCTAAAAAATTTACTGTTACTTATGAAAAAGTAATGGATTTAAGATATGGAGAAAATCCTCATCAAAAAGCGTGCTTTTACAAAGAAATGTCAAATTTAAAAGGAAGTATTGTAAATGCAGTTAAGCTTCATGGTAAAGAACTTTCTTTTAATAATATTAATGATATAAATGCAGCATTAAAAGTGTTAAAAGAATTTAATGAGCCTACAGTTGTTGGATTAAAACATGCAAATCCATGTGGAGTTGCAACTAATAGTGATATTTATTTAGCGTATAAAAAAGCGTATGAAGCTGATCCTATTAGTATTTTTGGGGGCATTATTGCTTCAAACCGCGAAATTGATGAAAGAATTGCAAATGATATTAATAAAATTTTTATTGAAATAGTTATTGCTCCTGGTTTTTCAGAAAAAGCCCTTGAAATTTTAAAACAGAAGAAAAATATAAGACTTCTTGAATTAGAAAATATTATGGAAAAACCAACTGAAGATAAATTTGATATGAAAAAAGTTCATGGAGGACTTTTAGTTCAAGAAATAGATAGAGAATTATATAATGATTTAAAAGTAGTTACAAATAGAATTCCTACGAAACAAGAAATGGTAGATATGAAATTTGCATGGAAAGTAGTAAAAATTATTAAATCAAATGGTATAGTGATCGCTAAAAATAATGCTACTCAAGGAGTTGGGCCAGGTCAAGTTAATAGAATATGGGCTTCTCAGAATGCAATTAGGCAATCAAATAGTTCTTTAAAAGGTTCGGTAATTGCATCAGATGCATTTTTCCCATTTGCAGATTCAATTGAAGAAGCGTTTAAAGCAGGAATTACTGCTATTATTCAACCAGGTGGATCAATTAGAGATAATGAGGTAGTTGCGAAAGCAAATGAATATGGAATAGCAATGGTGTTTACTAATATGAGACATTTTTCTCACTAGGGGGATATGATGAAGGTACTTATTATAGGAGCTGGAGCAAGGGAACATACTATAGCTTGGAAAATGAATAAATCAGAAAGAGTTGAGAAAATTTTTATTGCGCCTGGAAATGCAGGAACAAAAGAGATTGGTGTTAATGTTGATATTAATGTTGATGAAATAACAAAACTTATGGAATTTGCAAAAAATAATAAAATTGATATGACGATTGTTGGACCGGAAATTCCATTAGTAATGGGAATAACCGATTTATTTAGAGAAAATAATTTAAATATAATAGGACCTGATAAATTTGGTTCTAAACTTGAAGGTTCAAAAGCATTTGCTAAAGAATTTATGATTAAGCACAATATAAAAACTGCAAAATATAAAGAATATAATGAATTTAATAAAGCAAAAAATGATTTAGGAATCTATGGATATCCTATGGTAATTAAAGCAGATGGGCTGGCGGGCGGCAAAGGTGTTTTGATACCGGAAAGCGAGAAAGAAGCGCTTGAAGCTTTAAATGAGCTTATGAACAATAAAAAATTTGGTGATGCTGGGAATAAAATAATATTTGAGGAATTTCTTGAAGGAATTGAAGCTTCAATATTATGTTTTGTTGATGGAGATACAATTTTACCGATGGATTCAGTACAGGATTATAAAAGAGCATTAGAGAATGATAAAGGACTTAATACTGGTGGAATGGGTACTTATTCACCAAGTGTGCTTTTTAATGATGGACTTATTTTAAAAGTTAAAAATGAAGTGCTTAATCCGTTTATTAAAGGTATTAAAGAAGAAAAAATGGATTTTAGAGGTATAATATTTGTTGGATTAATGATAAAAAATAATGAAATAAATGTGCTTGAATTTAATGTCAGATTTGGAGATCCTGAAACACAAGTAATTTTACCAAGACTTGAGAATGATCTTTATGATGTTTTTGAAAAAATGAATGAAAGAAAATTAAATGAAATTGAACTTAAATGGAAAAAGGAAAAAGCAGTATGTGTTGTTTTAGCATCAGGAGGATATCCTGAAAAATATCAAAAAGGCTATGAAATAAGTGGACTTGAAAATATGGATATGGTATTTCATGCAGGAACAAAATTTGAAAATGATAAGATTCTTACAAATGGTGGAAGAGTTCTTTCAATAGTTTCATTAGGGAAAGATATTAAGTCAGCACGTGAAAAATCATATGAAAAAATTAAAAAAATTAATTATTTGAATATGATATTTAGAACTGATATTGCAAAACTATAGTAAAATAATTATGAAATGATTTCCTAAAAAGAAGTCATTTTTAGTATGATAAGAATGTTTTAAAGTATAAAAATAGGGTAAGATTGATTAGTGGATATATTAATGGATATATTAGTTGAGAAGGTAGGTAGAAAATGGGATATTTATTTGCGGTGTTTGGGTTTGTGTTTTTTTGTTTTTAGGTGTAATTAGTATTGGTTTGTATATATTAACAGCTTTGGGATTAAAAAAATTAGCTGATAATAGAGGAATTGAAAATTCCTGGATTGCATTTATTCCAGTATTTCAAGTTTATATTTTAGGCCTTTTAATTGTAGATTTAGAGATTTTCGGTTATGAAATACCAGAACTTCCAATAGTATTACCTATTATGTTAGTAATTAGTCCAATAATTATTAAAATTCCAGGTGTTGGATCGTTATTTTCATTTTTATCATTTATAGTTTTTTGTTTTGCACTTCATAAATTATATGCTCCTGAAAGTGCTACATTATATATAATATTATCAATTGTTTTACCATTTATGGGACCAATTTTAATATTTTCTATAAGAGATAATGAGTTGCTAAATTAATGGAAGGAAATTATGAAAAACAACAAAGCCATATTGACTGAAGGGAATGTAGGAAATTTAATAATTAAATTAACTTTGCCAATGATAATTGGAATGATGGGTTTCGTTGTTTTTAATTTGGTTGATACATTTTATATTACAAGATTAGGAGTTGAACAAACTGCGGCTTTAACTTTCACTTTTCCTGTTGTACTGATTGTTAACAATATTGCCCTTGGTTTAGGTCTTGGAACGGCTTCAGTAATTTCAAGAGCTGTAGGAGAAGGTGATGAAAAAAAAGTTAAAGAACTGTCAACTGATAGTTTATTACTTGCAGTTTTAGTTGTTTTTATTTGTATGATAATTGGTTTAAATACAATTGAGCCGGTATTTAAGCTTTTAGGAGCTTCTGACGCTACTATGATATATATACAAAAATATATGAAAATTTGGTATTTGGGTTCAAGTTTTGTTGTAGTACCTATGGTTGGTAATAATATTATTAGAGCTCTTGGTGATACTAAAACTCCTGCTATGATTATGTTAGTTTCAGCTACAACAAATATTATTTTGGATCCGATTTTAATTTTTGGAATTGGGCCTTTTCCTAAAATGGGGATTGCAGGAGCTGCAATAGCAACTGTTTTATCAAGAATGATTTCTTTTGTATTTGCTCTTTATATTTTAATTGAAAGAGATAGAATTATAACAATTAAATTAAAAAAAGTTTCAGAAGTTATAAATGATTGGAAAGAGATATTATATATTGGAATTCCTTCGATGGTGACAAGAATGACTCTTCCATTTGCAAGTGGTATTGTTACAAACATAATATCTGCATATGGAGTTTTTGCTGTTGCAGGTTATGGGATAGCAACAAGGATAGAGTTTTTCTTACTTATGGTAGTTAGAGCTATGGCCGCAATTATGATACCTTTCGTTGGGCAAAATTATGGAGCAGGTAAAAGAAACAGAATAATTGAAAGTATGAAGTTTTGTGAAAAAATTTCACTTTCACTTGGTGTTTTTACATATTTTATTATGATTTTATTTTCAAAATACATTGCATTTATCTTTACAAATGAAATGGAAATTGTGCATATAATTGTTTTGTATTTAATGATTGTTCCATTAGGTTATGGAATGCAGGGGATATTTTTAGCGAATACATCGATTTTAAATGCAGTGAATAAGCCAATTTATGCATCAACTTTAACATTTTTTCAAATTTTCATAGTATATATTCCTTTAGTGAAAATACTTTCTAATTTTTTTGAAATAAAAGGTATTTTTATTGCACTTTCATTTTCTTATATATTAGGTGGTTTAATAGCAAAAATTGCAGTTAAAAGAATCTTAAATCATATGATAATTGAATGATAAATATGGTACAATATATTTACAATGATGAATTGAGGTGAGTATGCAAAGTATTATTTTGAAATTTAAAGCACCGAGCAATAAAGATTTATTAACTGAATATACAAGTAGTAATCAATTTTATAATGGATATATTATGATTCAAAGGGCAATTGATTTTATTAGAGATTTTGAGAAAAATACATATATGGATCTTGTTAAACTATCAAGAGATGAAAATGAGAAAGCGGTTTATTATAGTGAGGGCGTTTTAACTTTAGATTTTACTATGCTTATTGTAGATATTGAATATTTTAATGAACTATTGGATAAAGGAAAAAAATTACTTAATCATAAAATTAAGGACAAATATAATAATGATGGAATATTTATTACTGAGCCACAGTATTATTTAAAAGAAAAAATAATTTATGGTTATGAACTCAAATATCCTGAACATCTGATGAATGAAATAAAAATTGTAAAAAAATTTATTATGCTTTTGAATAAAGAAGATTATTATAGAAAAGAAAAAAAAGATAAAATATTAAAAGAAATTTCAGAATCACTTAAGTTGTATGATGTGAAATTAATATACAATCTTGAAAGAAGTGAAACAGACGAAGAAGATGATAAAAATGAAGTATATATAAATGATACTGTGAAATTAAATGAAATAATAAAAAATGATTGGTATTATTTAATTAATAATATTAGTTTTAATAGTGTTTCAGAAATATATTATCAAAAAGGAAGAATTGTATTTGATTTTAGAAAATTAAAATCTGACTTAACATATATTAACATATTGCAAAGTGAAAAAGACTTTTTATATGAAGAAGGGAAACCCTATTTGTTTAAAACTATTAAATCAGATCCATGTGATTATATTTATCTGTATTCAAAAGATGGATATATGCTAGATGAATTTGAAAAAGAATATGGAATTAATAAAAAAATAAAAATATTTTTTGAAGAACTTAAGATTATAATTAGATATAATGAAGTAAATGATTTTAAAAACTCTAAGGAATCTGAAAAAGCATATCATTTAGCATTAAATGCTCTTTTGAAATTTAAAGTAGGATATAAAAATAGTTTTAATAGAAAAGTTAATTTTTTTATTGAGGAATTAATGTTTCCTATAACTGCAATTGTTTTTACAATAGGTGTTTTAATATATTTAGTTATGTATTTGTATTCGAATTTTTAGTGAGGTTAAAATGAAAAAGAAAATAGTTTTACCTATAATATCTCAGAATCTTGAAGTAATAAACGAGAGAGACGAAGATATTTTTTTTGAAGAAATAATTGAAGAAAAAAAAATCAGTAATATTTCACTTGTAAACAATGAAATTAATTATTTAAGTGTTAAAGGATCGATTTTTGAAAATGTAGTTTTTGATAAAGTTAGAATCAATTTTTTTGATGTAAGTAATGTTATTTTTAAAGATTGTGATTTTTCGAATTCAGATTTAAGAAGTGTGTTACTTCATCAAGTTAAATTTGAAAACTGCAAATTTATTGGAACTAATTTTTCTGAATCAAATTTAAAAAATGTTATTTTTGAAAATTCAAAAGGGAATTTTTCTTATTTTAGATTTTCAGAATTAAAAAATGTTGAATTTAGTGAATGCCTTTTATTAGGAAGTGATTTTCAAGAAGCTAATTTTAAAAATGTTTATTTTAGTTTTTCAGATTTAAAAAAATCACAATTTTCAGGTGTGATTTTAAAAAATATTGATTTATCAAGTTGTGAAATTGAAGGTTTTTTTGCAAGAACTGAAGATCTTAAAGGTATTATTATTGATGTTTCACAGTCTGTTTATATTGCAAAATTAGTTGGAGTTAATTTTAAGTGAACCTTTTTTTTCTTTAATAACTTTTGTTTGCCATTTTCCAGTTTTGTACATAATGTAACCTGTTAAAACAGTAATTAAATTACTAAATATCATTGCATACCATACTCCGAAATATCCAAGATTAGTAAAATGTTTTAGAATTATAATCATTGGAATTCTAAGAATCCATAATCTTCCAATCATTAAGAGCATTGAAGATTTAGTGTGCCCCGAGCCTTGAAAAATCCCATTTAAAATTTGAAAATATCCCATTAATGGTAGAGAAAGTGTTATTAAGCGCATATATGGAATTCCTTGTCTAATTGTTTCTTTATCAGAAGTAAATATTTTTAATACATCTGCTGAGTAAAAAAGGATTACAATTCCTCCTAATACTAGAAAAACAGTAGTCATTAATACACTTGTTTTAATACTTTTTTTAGCTCTTTCAATTTGATTTGCACCTATATTTTGCCCAACAATAGGAGCTAAAGCACTACCGATACCCATTGCGGGCATCATTATTAGTGACGAGACTCTATTTCCTAAAGTAAATGCTGTTAATGTTTCCTCACCAAATGAAACAATAAAAACATTTAAAACTGCAAAACCAAGTGCAGCAGTTGATTGTCCTATTGAAGCAGGTAAACCAACATGAAGTAGTTTAATTAGTAAATCTTTTTCGATTTTCAAATCACTTATAGTTAATTTTAAATCATTTTTATTAGAAAAAAGTGTAAGTAATGCATAAGAACCAAAAATACCTCTAGAAATAATGGTAGCTATTGCAGCTCCGCCTATTCCCATTTTAAAAGTAAACATGAATATTGGATCAAGAAAAATATTTAAAATAACAGAAACTAATGTTATCACCATTGGTGTAAAAGTATCACCTTCACCATTTTTAATGCCGTTATATGCAAACATAATAAACATAGTAGGCATTCCAAGAAACATAATATGCAAATATTTATTAGCATAAATTAATAATTCGCCTTTTGCTCCCATAAAAGAAAGTATTTGAAAGCTAAAAATAGAACCAACTATTCCAAAAATAATTGAAAATAAAAGTGAAAAAGTAATAATTTGACCCGATATTTTTTTTGCTTTATTTTCTTGATTAGAACCTATATATTGTGAAATTAATCCGCTTCCTGCCATTGATATTCCTATACCAAATGAAAGCATAAAAAATATTATTGGCCATACAAATGAAATTGAAGCAATTTTATTTCCTGGAAGTTTTCCAATGAAAAATATATCGGTTAAATTGTATATAGTTTGTATTAAATTATTTAGCATTATTGGAAGTGACAATGTAAGAATCATTTTTTTAATGTCACCATTTAATATTAAATTTTTCTTTTCTAAAAAATTCATATATTCTCCTCTCATTCTTAGAAAGTATAACATATATTTATAAAATATGATAGAATATTAGTATCTATTAGGAAGGGGATTATATGTTAAATAATGAGAAAAATATTGAAAAAGTTATTGTAAATCATCCTGATGCCAAAAATACTATAATGAAAGTATTAATTGGGCCAAAAGATGGTTGGGAAGATCATGTGCTTAGAACTTTTGAATTATCGGAAGATGGACATTCACCTAAACATATTCATGATTGGCCTCATATAAATTATGTATTAGAGGGTAATGGAGTACTTTTTTTAAATGGAAAAGAAAATGAAATTACAAAAGGATCTATTGCATATGTGCCTTCTAATGAGCTTCATCAATTTAGAAATACTGGAAAAGAACCATTAAAATTTATTTGTATTGTTCCAAAACGAGGTCATACATTTTAGAAGTATAAAAAATAGGGAAGAAAATTTTTCCCTATTTTTTAATTAAAAGAGTTGTAAAATAAATTAAAGCTGATGTTATAATAATTGTTGCCCCTGATGGGATATCAAGAATATAAGAAAAATAAAGCCCGCTTAATATAAATATCAGTGAAAAGAAAGTTGATAGTAACATTATTTTATTGAATGATTTTGTAAATAATTTTGCCATTGATGGTGGTATTGTTAATAATGCAATAACTAAAATAATACCTACAAGTTTAATTAATGAAATGATTGCTATTGTTATTAAAATAAATAATGCGTAATCAAATATTTTTCTTTTAAATCCTAATACCGAGAAAAATTCTTTATCGAAAAAATATGCAATCCAATAATTATAAAAAAGAATAAATGATAATATAGTTATTGAAGTAGTTATACTAATTGTTATTAAATCCGATTTTGTAATAGTAAGTATATCACCAAATAAATATGAATTAACATCTGGTGGATAGCCAGGATTTAAATATATAAATAAAATTCCAAGTGCCATACCTAGTGACCAAAATATACCGATTATTACTTCTGAATATGATTTCTCAGAATTATTAAGCTTAACAATTCCAATTGAAGATACTATTGAAAAAATATATGCTGAATAAATTGGTTCAATATTGATTAAGTAGCCAAGGCCAATTCCACCAAAAGAAATATGAGCGATACCACTACTTAGCATAACTAATTTTTTTTCAACTATTATACTTCCTATTATACCTGTAATTATGCTAGCTAAAATAGCGCCAAGCACTGCATTTTGTAAGAAAGTATATTCAAATATTAATTTAATCATTTTTTTCACCTTCATTATGAGTTGGGAATATTCTATGAGGAATTCCATGACCGATTAATTCTACTGGGCAACCATATGCACTTTGAATGTCATTATTTGAAAGTTCGTTATCATGGTGATAATGAACTTCTTTATTTACGCAAATAACATCATCAGTATGTGATATTATTGTTCCTATATCATGTGAAACTATTAATATTGACATAGATTTTGAAAGTATTTCTAATACTTTATAATATTCTTTAGTTGATGATTCATCAATATTAGAAAAAGGTTCATCAAGAATTAATAAATTTGGATTTGAAATTATTGCTCTTGCAAGTAGAACTTTTTGAAGTTCTCCTCCTGACAATTCGTTTATTTGTTTATTTTTTAATTTTTCAATATTTAACTTATCTAAAGTGATATTAAGAGCTTTAATATTTTCTTTTGAATACGAATGAAAGAGTTTTATTTTTTTATTTAATATTCCGGATAATATTACAGTTTTTACATCTATTGGAAATTTCTCTTCAAAACTATTTTTTTGAGGAACATATCCGATTTTCAAACTCTTATCTTTTATAATTTCACCTTTTGAAGGTTCAATAAACCCGAGAATTGATTTTATTAGTGTTGTTTTTCCACCACCATTTGGACCAATTATTGTAATAAAAGTTTTTTCTTTAATATCAAAATTAACATTTTCTAAAGTTACAGTTTCATCAAATTTTACTTCAAGATTTTTAATGGTTAAAATTGTTTTCATTTATTCACCTACCATTGAATTAATCAAAAATTTAAGACTTTCTATATAGTTTTTACCTAAAGGTTCTAGTTTAATAGTTGCTATATCAATTTCCGATGCAATTATTTTAGCTTGTTTTGAACTCATTTCAGCTTGGTAATAGATTGCTTTTAAATTATTTTCTTTTGCATATTTAATAATTTCGTTTAATTTATCAATGCTTGCATTTTTGCCTTCGACTTCAATTTCAATCATATTTAAATTATAATCATCAGCAAAATATCCATAAGAAGGATGGTATATAATGAAATCTTTATTTTCAAGAGAATTCACTTTTTCTTTAATTAGGGAATCAAGAATATTTAATTCGGAAATGTAATTTTCACTATTTGTATAAAATATATCTTTATATTCCGGATATTGATTAATTAATTCTTTTTCCATGATTTTAACTATTTCAATTGCTCGCTTTGGTGATAGCCAAATATGTGGATCTCTTGAAAGTTTATTATTATCAAAATATCTTGCAGGATAAATTGAATCAACTTCATTTGCAATATCAATTATTTTCAGATTTTTATATTCAGAAATCATAGGCAAAATATTTGCTTTTTCTGTTTCTACACCAATTGTAAAATATAAATCTGCATTTGAAAGTTCCTGTAATTGTTTTGGAGAAGGTTGATGAGAAGAAGGTGAACTTCCAGGTGGTATTAATGTAATTATATTAAATTTGTCACCAACAATCTTTTCAACAAAATTTTCTTCTGGAACGATTGAAACTGCTATTGTATTTTTTTTATTTTCTATATTTTCTGTGTTTGAATTGCAGCCTGTTATAAGTAAAACAGAGAGCAATAATAGTATTATTTTTTTCATAGGAACTCCTTTACTGTTGAGAATGATTATCAAATTATAGAATATCAGAAATATGAAAATTCGTCAATAACTTTTAATTATGCGGAATCTAGAAGAAGTAAACTTAATAAACTAGTATTACTATAGATAAATATGTTATATTAATTGTAATGGAATATTTAAGTATATAAAATTTATTAGGAAGGAGAATGTTTAATATAAGCGCCAGAACTTATAATAATAAGTTGACGAGGGTAAGGTTTATCGAATTTCGGCGGGTGCCTTGCGGTTATACAATCGTTAGAAATCAGACAAATAGTAAAGTGATTTACAAACAAAAATGATTTCATGTATTATGCTTATTTGTTTCTATTAATGAATTGTAGATTAATAGGAGGATATTTATGTGTGGAATAATAGGATATATTGGTGAAAAAAATGCTGTGCCTGTAATAATTGATGGTTTAAAGAAATTAGAGTATAGAGGCTATGATTCTGCAGGTATTGCAATAAATATTGGTAATGAATTAAAAATTGAAAAAAAACAAGGTCGTATAATAAATTTAGAGAAATCATTAGATAATGATTTATATGCAAACGTTGGAATTGGGCATACTAGATGGGCAACTCATGGTGAACCATCAGAAATTAATGCACATCCTCATTATAATATTGATAAATCAATTGCAGTTATTCATAATGGAATAATTGAAAATTATACTGAATTAAAAAAATGGCTTGAAGGTGAAGGAATTAAGTTTATTTCTGAAACTGATACTGAAGTTGTTGCTCATTTAGTAAGTTATTATTATAATGGTGATTTAGTTAAAGCTGTTACAGAATCATTAAAACGGTTAAGAGGAGCATATGCTTTGGGTGTTGTTGCTAAAGACGAACCTGATAAAATAGTTGCTGTTAGAAAAGATAGTCCGTTAGTAATTGGTCTTGGAAAAGAAGAAAATTTCATTGCATCTGATGTGCCTGCAATTTTAAAACATACAAAAAATGTTTTATATCTTGATAATGATGATATGGCAATTTTAACAAAGAATGAAGTGAAAATATTTAATGGCAATGGAGATAGAGTTGAAAGAGATATTGAAACAATAGAATGGGATATGGAAGCTGCTGAAAAAGGTGGGTATCCTCATTTTACAATAAAAGAAATAAATGAACAGCCAGAAGGCATTCAGAAAGTAATTGATAGAAGAATAAATGATGATGGAAAAATTGTTTTAGATGGAATAAATTTATCGAAAGATGATATTGAAAAAATTTCAAGAATTTACATTGTTGCATGTGGAACTTCTTATCATGCTGGATTAGTTGGTAAATATGTAATTGAAAAATTTGCTAAATTACCAGTTCAAGTAGAAATTGGTTCAGAATTCAGATATAAAGATCCTTTGATAGATGATAAAACACTTATTATAACAGTTAGTCAATCTGGAGAAACTTTAGATACTCTTCAATCTTTAAGAATTGCTAAAGAACAAGGTGCTAGAATTATGAGTATTGTAAACGTAGTTGGATCTTCGATTGCTAGAGAATCTGATGATGTTTTTTATACTTGGGCTGGGCCAGAAATAGGTGTTGCATCTACTAAAGCGTTTACGACTCAAATGTTGACTTTTTATTTAATTGCACTTTTTATGGCTGATAAATTGGAAGTAATAGAAAAAGAGAAATATGACAGTATTATAAAGGAAATAAAAAAGATTCCAAATGACATTCAAACGATCTTAGATAATTATAAAGATATTCAAAAGATTGCAGATGAGCAATTTAATAATGAAAAAATATTTTTTATTGGAAGAGGATTAGATGTAGAAATATCTTATGAAGCTTCTTTAAAATTAAAAGAAATTTCATATATTAATTCACAAGCAATTGCAGCAGGTGAATTAAAACATGGAACTATTGCGCTAATAGAAGAAGGAACATTAGTAGTAGCAATAGCTACTCAAGATAAACTTTATGAAAAAATGTTATCAAATATTAAAGAAGTAAAAGCTAGAAAAGGTTCAATTCTTTCTATTGCAAAAGAAGGAAATAATGAGATTAATGATATTTCAGATTATAGATTATCGATTCCTAATACTATTGATATTTTAACACCTTTATTAAGTATAGTACCTATGCAATTGTTTGCATATTATGTATCTGTTGCAAGAGGTAATGACGTAGATATGCCAAGGAATTTAGCAAAAAGTGTAACGGTTGAATAGTTTATATATTAATTTTAATTTTATTATCAACTTCGATTCCAATTCTACATCTTTCGATTTAGTTTTACGAAATCAAAAATCCCAAAGGCTTAAAACCCATCAAAGTTTTAAGTCTTTTTTTATCCAAAAATCCCCCATTTCCCTTC